>Ga0194116_10008602_pt1 | contig 10312 bp, 9 predicted proteins | sample TA2MahsurfametaG_4_FD_148617 | JGI IMG/M metagenome (GOLD analysis project Ga0194116, IMG submission 148617) | Freshwater microbial communities from Lake Tanganyika, Tanzania - TA2015008 Mahale S9 surface | ecosystem: Environmental > Aquatic > Freshwater > Lake | place: Tanzania: Lake Tanganyika... | reverse complement strand
TCGGGTGATGACCTGTTCTTCGAGCGTGCGCAAGCCGCCGATGCCCGTGCCGAAGATGCTGCCTATCCGCGCGTGGTCGTAGGGCAACTCACCACTTTGGGCGAAGGCTTCGGCGGCGGCGGCGAGTGCGAATTGTTCGACTCGGTCCGAACGGCGCGCCTCTTTCGGGTTGGCGAAGTAGGGCTGCGGATCCCAATTGGCGATCTCGACGGTCTTGGCGCCGTTGATTCCTGGTCCGAGCAACCCCTCCCAGAAAGCTTGCTTACCGATGCCACACGGGGCGAGCACTCCGTAGCCGGTAATGGCTACGCGATGACCTGCTCCCTGCATGGGGAGCGTTACTTCGCTTTTGCCGCGATGAGGTCGAAGGCCTGACCGACGGTGGTGATGCCTTCTAGTTCCTGCTCAGGCACTTCGATGCCGAACTCCGACTCCAGTTCCATCACGAACTCGACGAGGTCGAGGCTGTCGGCTTCGAGGTCTTCCTTGAAGCGGGCGTCGCGGGTGACCTTGGCTGCGTCAACCGCCAGCATGCTGACTGCGCACTTGGTGAAACGATCAAAAAGTTCTTGGCTCACGAGGACCTCCTGTTCGCGTCAACTCTACTCGTAGTGGGCTCTACCGCCGAGAGACCCGTGTCGCCGTTTAGTGGCCCATCCCCAGCCCGCCGTCGACAGGGATGACGGCCCCCGTGATGTACGACGCATCATCAGATGCCAGAAACGCGATGACCCCGGCAATCTCAGCGGGCGTGGCAATGCGCCCGAGTGGCACGAGCTCGGCGAATGCCGCTAATTTCTCGTCACCCAGCGCCTTGGTCATGTCGGTGTCGACCGGGCCCGGTGCCACGACGTTCACGGTGATGCTGCGACTGCCGAGTTCGCGCGCCAACGAACGCGCGAAGCCGACGAGTCCGGCCTTTGATGCCGCGTAGTTGGCTTGCCCGGCTTGTCCGAGTAGTCCGACGACGCTTGATACGAGGATCATTCGCCCCTTGCGGGCGCGCAACATCGACTGCGTGGCACGCTTGCACACGCGATAGGTGCCCGTGAGGTTGGCGTCAATCACCTGGGCAAAGTCGGTTTCCTTCATCCGCAACAACAACCCGTCTTTGGTGATGCCGGCGTTGGAGACGAGCACTTCGACGGGCCCAAGTTTCTGTTCTACTTCGTCGAACGCTCGGTCGACGTCACCTTGCTTCGTTACGTCGCATTGCACCGCCAAGAAGTCTTCGCTTGGTTTCGTGGTGTTGTAGGTGATCGCCACCTTGTCGCCACGTGCCGCGAAGCGCTGGGCAGTCGCCAAGCCGATGCCACGACTGCCGCCCGTCACGAGTACGACCCGTCCGTTGGCGGTCATGGCTGTCGCCATTCAATGACTGCGCTGGCAGCCGTCATTCCCGCACCGAACCCCACCATCAGCACGATGTCGCCATTGCGCAAGCGACCTTTGTCGGCAGCGTCGAACAACGCAAGCGGAATCGAGGCGGACGAAGTGTTGCCGGTTTCGTGCAACACGATCGCCGTCTTGTCGAGCGGGATGTCGAGCTGGCGGCACGCCGCGTCGATGATGCGGTAGTTCGCCTGGTGCGGCACGCACAACGCCACATCACTCGTCGTGAGCCCGGCTTTCGCCAGCGACTTCTTGGCGGAATCCACCATGATGCGCACGGCGCGACGGAAGACCTCCTTGCCATCCATGTGGATGTAGCCGCCAACCTCGGCGTACAGCAGGTGCTCGAGTGAGCCATCAGCGTCGAGATCCCACCCCAGCATTTGTCCGGCATCGCTCGTCGCTTCGACGACGGCTGCACCCGATCCGTCGGCAAAGAGAATCGCCGTGCCGCGATCGGACCAGTCAGTCACGCGTGACAACGTGTCGGTGCCGATAACGAGCAGGCGCTTGGCGCCGATCGCCAACAATCCGTTCGCGACGACGTAGGCATAGACGAAACCGGAGCAAGCGGCGTTCACGTCGAATGCCCCACAACGCAAACCGAGCGCGTTCTGCACTGCGGCAGAAGTGGCCGGCACCGTTCGATCCGGCGTGGTGGTCGACAGCACGAGACCGTCGATCGAAGCCGGATCGACACCCGCCATGCTGATGGCACGCTGGGCGGACTCGATCGAGAGCGATGCGGTGCTACCGCCGACATGGCGACGCTTGATACCCGTGCGCTCGGTGATCCACTCGTCGTTGGTGTCCATCATCGACGAGAGCTCGTCGTTGGTGAGCACCTTCTCCGGCAGCGCCGTGCCCCAACCGATGATGCGACTACCGGTCATCAGTGAGTCCGTAACCATGCGACAGGCTCGCGCATTGCGAGTCGCTCTCCATTATGGGCGATGAAGTTCTGCAGGATGCCGGCGAAGGGGGAGCGAACCTCGACGTCCCCGACGCGACCGAGCACCGTGCCCACCTCGATCCGTACACCATCGTTGAGTCCATCCTGTGGGGTAAAGACGCCGGCCGCAGGTGCCACCACGAGACGTTCGACGACGAAGAGATGTTCTCCTTCATGTGGCGCCGTCGTCGCCGGAGCGACCGTGCTCACCCATTCAAGGAGGGCGTCGAGTTCGTCGGGGGTCGCCACACTGATGCTGCGCGAGCCCTCGATGGTTCGCTTCACCATTCCGGTGAGCACGCCTCCCGGCCCGAGTTCGGCGTAACCGGCGACTCCTTGGCGGGAGAGTTCGAGCAAGGAATGTTTCCACCGAACCGGACTGCACAACTGTGCCGACAAGAGAGAAGCCCACTCGTCACCTTCGCGGTGTGCAAGTGCATCAACGTTGGACACGATCGGAACATCGGAGTCGCGCGGCTTGGCGGCGGAGATGGCGGCACGCAAACGGTCGCGGGCTGCGGTCATGAACGGTGTATGGAAGGCACCCGACACCGGCAACGACATGACGCGTTTGGCGCCGAGATCCTTGGCGTGCTGGGACGCCTTCTGCACACCGTCAGGAGAGCCGGCAATCACCACCTGCCCAGGAGCGTTGAAATTGGCGACCCACACTTGGTCGTCAGCGCGTCGGCAGGCGACTTCCACCTGATCATCGTCGAGACCCAGCACGGCCGACATGACTCCAGGTGACGACGTACCAGCTGCATGCATGGCGTCGCCGCGTTCGAGCACGAGCCGGACACCGTCGTCGAAGCCGAGTGATCCGTTCGCTGTGAGTGCGGTGTATTCGCCGAGACTGTGACCGGCGCACACACTCGGCTCAATGCCGAGTCGCTCGACGGCATCGAGCACCATCAGGCTGCTGACGAACGTCGCGAGTTGGGCGTTGCGGGTATCTTTCAGTTCGTCTGCATCAGCGTCGAGCAGGAGTCGCCCGATGTCGCGACCGGCAATGGCGGAAGCTTCGTCGACGAGTTCCCAACTCTCGTGGCCGACCCACGGACGACCCATGCCGGGGCGCTGCGAGCCTTGACCGGGGAACAAGAACGCAAGCAACGAAACAACCTCCTCGGCGGCAAAGCGTGCTCTTCTCAGGTTACGAGCAGCAGTAGCCTGACACGGCGTTGCCCGAGTGGCGAAATGGCAGACGCGACGGACTCAAAATCCGTTGCCTGGTAAGGGCGTGTGGGTTCGACTCCCACCTCGGGCACCAACGTTGACTCGTAGGATGAGGTGCCCGATGAGCGTGCAGTTACCGATGGGTATCAGCGAACGACTGACCCGCCACCGCCTGACGCGGTGCACCGCAACGCTGAAAGAACTGCGCGAGGACCTGCGCGTGACACGCGAACACTACGAAGTGATGCATGACGACGCTGCCGACGCTGAGTTGCGGGCCATCGTGTCGGAGACTCCGAGTGCCGAAGCGGTGCATCGCGAGAGTCAGGGACACTTCGTCGCCATTCAACGGCATGTGACGCATCTCGAAGCTCGAATCGCCGAACTAGAAGCCGAGCAAGACGCGCTCCTCGACGCACTCGCAAAATTCGAACGACCCCTCTCGTAGCGCGTACCAAGTTCTAGAGTCGTCTCGTGACCACGATCGTCATCGCCGAGGACGAGGCGATCATTCGCTTGGATTTGCGTGAACTGCTGGAAGAGGAGGGCTACCAGGTGGTCGGTGAGGCCGGTCGTGGTGACCAGGCGGTCGAACTCGTTCGTTCGTTGCGTCCCGACCTCGTCATTCTCGACGTGAAGATGCCGGGCATGGACGGCATCGAGGCGGCCCGCCACATCACCGCCGATGGCGTGTGCGCGGTATTGATGCTGACGGCCTTCAGTCAACGCGAGGTGGTAGAGCAGGCCCGCGATGCAGGTGCGGTCGCGTATCTCGTGAAGCCGTTTCAAAAGTCCGACCTCGTACCAGCCATAGAACTCGCGATCGCCCGCTATGCGGAGACCAAGGCGCTGATCGCCGAAGTTGGCGAACTCACGGAACGACTCGAGGTACGAAAGGTCATCGACCGAGCCAAGGGTCGACTCATCGACGCACACGGCATGAAGGAGTCGGAGGCATTCGCATTCATCCAGAAGAGTGCAATGAGTCAGCGCACCACGATGCGCGCCGTCGCCGAGTCGGTGCTGAAGGGCGAGACAGCACCCACTGCATGACCACGACGTAGTGACGACGGTGTCCACATGAAGGTGATGGCCCTCGACGGCAACTCGTTGGCCTACCGAGCATTCTTTGCGCTGCCCGACACGATGACCACCGTCGATGGCGAGGTGACCAATGCGGTGTTCGGTTTCTGTTCGATGTTCGCCACGTTGCTGAAGGATCATGAACCTGACGGGATCGTCGTCGTGTTTGATCGCAAGGAGAAAACGTTCCGCCATGAGCAGGCGCCGGAGTACAAGGCGCAGCGCGAGAAGCAACCCGACACGCTGTACGCGCAAATGGATGTCATCAAGCAGGTGCTTGCTGCTGCAGGGGTCTTGGTCGTTGACTGCGCGGGCTACGAGGGTGACGACATCATTGCGACCATTGCGAATCGCCTGGCGTCGGAAGACCGCTTGCTCATCGTCACGGGCGACCGCGACTCCTACCAATTGGTGCGCGATCCGCAGGTGCGTGTGATCTACAACAAGCGCGGCGTCTCGGACTACGCGCTCTACGACGAAGCCGGAATCAAAGAACGCACCGGTGTGACGCCGGCGCAGTATCCCGACTACGCCGCACTGCGCGGAGACCCGAGCGACAACCTCGATGGTGTGCCCGGCGTGGGGGAGAAGACCGCTGCCAAGTTGATTACCGCCTACGGAGATTTGACGAACGTGTTCGATCACGCCGACGAGCAGACTCCCAAACTGAAAGAGGCACTTCATGCCTCTCGTGAGCGGGTGATGCGTAATGCGGTGTTGATGCGGCTCGTACGCGACGTGCCCGTCGAGGTGCCGCGTGAGGCGTTGACTCCGCGACCGGATCTTGCCGCGCTCGGGCGGCAGTTCACACGGTTGGAGTTCTCCACGATGCTGAACCGCTGGAAACCGTTGCTCTCGCGATTCGCCGCCCCAGCTGCCAGCACCGCGATGACTGTGGAGGATGGGGTGGCGCAGGAAGATTCCGTCGCGCAGGACGATTACGCAGCTCTGGACGATTCCGCGATGCAGGGCAGTGCGCTGCGCTGTGTTGTGAATCGGGTGCACACGGTGCCCGACGCCGTTACTGCGATCACCGCCAGCAACGGGCACATCGGCCTGGCTGCTGCATGGCGCGGCGAACCGGGGCGTAGCGAGATCATCGCGCTCGTCACTTGTCGCGGTGATGTCACCAAGGACAGAGGCGGCACTGACGATCCACTTGGTGCTGTGTCGTGCACGGCCATCGACGCCAGCGTTTTGCACGATGCGAAATTCGTGAAGGCTCTCGCCAGCGGTGCTTCGTTCGTGGCGAATGATGCGCGCAACATGCTGCGCTCACTACTCGCGCTCGGCATCGACGTACGGCATCTGGCCTTCGATACTGCGATCGCCGCCTACCTCGCTGAAGCAGAGACGGGCACCTACGACGCAACGGCAGTGGCGCGCCGCTGGCTGCGTCGAAGAGTGGCTGCACCAGAAGGTGCTCCCGAAGGCGAGTTGAACTTCGACTCTTCGCTCGACGACACGGCACTGCACGACGCCGCCACCCAGGCCGCAGTCGCGGTGATGGCAGAGCCAGTGCTGCGTCAGGCCCTCAGCGAGTCCAAGGTTCTGTCGCTTTATGAAGACACTGAGTTGCCGCTCGTACGCGTGCTGGCGAAGATGGAGCACCTCGGCATCGCCGTCGATCGTCCTCGCTTGCAGGCGCTCGAGGCTGACCTCGGCGGAAAGAGTCGCGCACTGGTGGCCACGCTGCACAAGTTGGCGGGGCGCGAGTTCAACGTGAACTCCACCAAGCAACTGATTCAGATCTTGTTCGAGGAACGTGGGCTCACCGGCGGCAAGAGAACAAAGACGAAGAAGCACAGTACGGATGCCGCAACGTTGGAGAAGATTCGCGATGAATGGCCCGAGTTCATCGATGCACTGCTGTTGTACCGCGAGACCGAGAAGCTGCGCGCCACGTACGCCGAAGGGCTACTCGCCGAGGTCGCCGCTGACGGACGGATTCATGCCAGCTTCAATCAAACCGTGGCGCGCACGGGCCGGCTCTCCAGCGATCGCCCCAACTTGCACAACATTCCGGTACGCACCGACGCCGGTCGCGTGTTTCGCGAAGCCTTCGTGCCGACACCGGGATACGAGTTCCTCGTGGCCGACTACAACCAAATCGAGTTGCGCTGCATCGCCCACCTGGCGCAAGACCCGGGTTTGTTGCGCGCGTTCAACGATGGGCTCGACATCCACCGCGCAACTGCCGCGCAGGTCTTCGGTGTCGATGTCGGTGTTGTGACGAGCGAGCAGCGATCGAAAGCCAAGATGGTGTCGTACGGTCTCGCGTACGGCATGGAGGCCTACGGTCTCGCGCAGCGCCTCGCCATCGACGTAGGGGAGGCCAAGCAGATCCTCGATGCCTACTTCGCGGCATTCCCGCGGGTGCGCAAATACATGGACGATGCGGTCGCGAGCGCCCGCAAACTCGGATTCACCACCACGCTCTTTGGTCGTCGCCGCCAGATCGAGGGCTTCGGCACAAACCGCAATGTTGATGCGGCTGCGGCGCGCATGGCGATGAACGCCGGTATCCAAGGGCTTGCTGCCGACATCTTCAAGATCGCGCTCGTGGCAATAGATCAGCGACTGGAGGCCGAGGAGCTCGCCAGCCGACTCGTGCTGCAAGTGCACGACGAAGTGATTCTGGAAGTGCTACCCGCCGAGCGTGAGCGGGTCGGAGACCTAGTACTACGCGCCATGGAGGGCGCGGCGAAACTCGATGTGCCGCTCGTGGTCAATGCGTCGTGGGGAAGCAGTTGGGCAGCGGCGAAGGTAGCCTGACCTGTCCGCCCAACCAGGCGGGAAATGTCCTATCCCTACTCTTCCTATCCACCGAAAGCAACCAATGTCCGACACCACTCTCACCCCATCTTCCGCGATGGGCTCATTCGATCCAAGCGGCAACTACGTTCCACGTAAAGTCACCGAGCGAGACGCTTCCTTCGCCGACGAGATCGCCGCAACATTCGTCGAGATCAAAGAAGGCAAGCTCGTCAGCGGCACCGTCGTGCGGATTACCCGCGAAGAAGTGCTGCTGGAAATCGGTTACAAGACCGAGGGCGTCATCCTCGCCCGCGAACTGACGATTCGCCAAGACGTCGACCCGGCCACCATCGTGAAGCTCGGTGAGAAGATCGAGGCGCTCGTGCTCACGCTCGAGGACAAAGAAGGTCGCCTGTTGCTCTCCAAGAAGCGGGCGCAGTACGAGCGCGCGTGGGGCGACGTGGAGCGCATCAAGAATGAGGACGGCATCGTCGAAGGTCTCGTCATCGAAGAGGTGAAGGGCGGACTCATCGTCGACATCGGGTTGCGCGGTTTCTTGCCGGCATCCCTCGTCGAACTGCGTCGCGTGAAGGAACTGACGCCGTACGTCGGACAAAAGATTCAGGCCAAGATCCTCGAACTCGACCGCAACCGCAACAACGTGGTGCTGTCGCGTCGTGCCGTGCTCGAAGCCACACAGCGCGAGAGCCGTGACGGCTTCCTCGTCAACCTGAAGGTCGGCGAGGTGCGCAAAGGTCGCGTTTCGTCGATCGTCGCATTCGGCGTGTTCGTCGATCTCGGCGGCATGGATGGTCTCATCCACGTGTCGGAACTCTCGTGGAAGCACGTCGACAATCCGGCCGACATCGTGAAGATCGGTGACGAAGTCGACGTCAAGGTGCTCGAGATTGACAACGACCGTGAGCGCATCAGTTTGTCGTTGAAGGCCACCCAACAAGACCCATGGCAGGCGTTCGCCACGACGCACGCGGTTGGCCAGTTGGTCTACGGGCGCGTCACCAAGATCGTGCCGTTCGGCGCGTTCGTGCAAGTGGGCGACGGCATCGAAGGTCTCGTGCACATCTCGGAGATGTCCACGCACCATGTTGAAGCGCCCGAGCAGGTGGTCACGCCCGGCGAAGAACTGTGGGTCAAGATCATCGATCTCGATTTGGCGCGTCGCCGCATCAGTCTCTCCATCAAGCAAGCCGCCGAAGGTGGCGAACTTGCGCCGGAGTATCGCGACCAGTTCAAGGCCGACGAACAGGGCAATTGGGTCGGCACCGACGATGCTTCGCGCGAGGCCGCGTGGGGTGACATGTACCAAACCGAAAGTCAGCCCAACACCTAACCAACGTGTTTGCATGGTGAACCGATGATCCTCGTCGGTCTCACAGGTGGTATTGGGGCGGGCAAATCCGTCGTGTCGGCACAACTCGCCGCGCATGGCGCGATCATCGTCGACGCCGATGTCATCGTGCGACAACTGCAAATGCCCGGCCAGGAGGTGCTGCGACGCATCGTCGAGCGATTCGGCTCCGAAGTGCTGTCTGCGAGCGGACATCTGGATCGGGCTGCACTCGCGGCGCGTGTTTTCGGTGATCAGCCAGCGCTCACCGAGTTGAACGCCATTGTGCACCCGGCCGTTGGGCGGGAGATGATGCGCCAGATCGACGCCCGCCGGGCAACGAACTCCGTCGTGGTGCTCGACGTGCCCCTCCTGATCGAAAATCCACGAACTGGTTTGTGCGGCGTATTGGTCGTTGACCTTGATCCGGACATCGCCGTCTCCCGGCTGGTGGCGCAACGAGGCTTCAGCGAGGAAGACGCGCGCGCCCGTGTCGCCCGCCAGTCGTCGCGCAGCAAGCGACGCGCCGCGGCGGACTGGATCATCGACAATTCGGGTACGCGACTCGACCTCGCCCGTCAGGTCTCGCAGGCCTGGCAGTGGATGTGTTCACTGCCACCCGCCAGGCCCGATGCTGGTCGGATGTCAGCCTCACCCGACTCGTAGCCTTGCCGCGTGGTCGACACGCGCGCCAAACACGCCTTCAAGGTGGAGAGCGAGTACCAGCCCGCCGGCGACCAGCCGGAGGCAATTGCCCAATTGGCGGACGGCATCGAACGCGGTGATCGATTTCAAACGCTGCTCGGTATCACCGGCTCCGGCAAGTCGGCGACGATTGCGTGGACGATCGAGCGTGTGCAGCGGCCGACGCTCATTCTCGCCCCGAACAAGAGCCTCGCGGCACAGTTGGCACAGGAGATGCGCGAGTTCTTCCCCAACAACCGGGTTGAGTATTTCGTCTCGTACTACGACTACTACCAGCCCGAGGCGTACATTCCGTCGAGTGACACATATATAGAGAAGGACTCGTCGATCAACGACGAGATTGATCGACTACGTCACAGCACCACTGCGGCATTGCTCACGCGGCGCGATGTGATCGTGGTGGCTTCCGTGAGTTGTATCTACGGAATGGGTGACCCCGACGAATACAAGGGTCACCTGCTCGAGTTGCACCAGGGCGTCGACTACGACCAGCAGAGCATTCTGCGCCGACTCGTCGATCTGCAGTACGAACGCAACGACACGGCCCTTGGCCGCGGCAACTTCCGCGTGCGCGGCGACACCATCGAACTGCATCCCGCGTACGAGGAGTGTGTCACCCGTGTGGAGATGTTCGGCGATACGGTCGATCGCATCACCGTGGTCGACCCCGTCACCGGCGAGACGCTTTCGTCGCCTACCGAAATCGTCGTCTTTCCCGCCACGCACTATGTGGCGGGCGAGGATCGAATGCGTGTGGCAATCGAACGAATCGAGGCCGAGCTTGCCGACCGGCTGGTCGTGTTCAATGCCGACGGGAAATTGCTGGAGGCCCAGCGCCTCGGCATGCGCACGCGATACGACATCGAGATGATCCAGGAGATGGGCTACTGCAACGG
>Ga0194116_10008600_pt1 | contig 10313 bp, 6 predicted proteins | sample TA2MahsurfametaG_4_FD_148617 | JGI IMG/M metagenome (GOLD analysis project Ga0194116, IMG submission 148617) | Freshwater microbial communities from Lake Tanganyika, Tanzania - TA2015008 Mahale S9 surface | ecosystem: Environmental > Aquatic > Freshwater > Lake | place: Tanzania: Lake Tanganyika... | reverse complement strand
GGGTAATGGTGCTGAAGCTACAGGTGAAGGTTATAAATTCCGTGGCCGTGGCTATATTCAATTAACTGGTAAAGCTAACTATACTGAATTTGATAAAGTAGTAGCTGAAAACATTGTTGAAAATCCTGATTTAGTAGCAACAAAATATCCATTATTATCAGCCGCTTGGTTTTTTCATAAGAATTGCTTAGGCAAATGTGTTGATGCTTCTGATGCATCTGTATTAGCTGTGACTAAATGTGTTAATGGAGGTACAATTGGTTTACCAGATCGCCAGAAACACTTTAAGGAATACTACAACTTATTGAAGTAATTTCTATAAACGTCCCATATTTATACTAGAATAATACTAATATAAATGGGTGTTTATAAAATATTTCCATCTCAGGATACTACAATCTACACAGATTATAATACTCTAAATGCAGGGTTAGATGCTATTTTAGATTTATCTAAAAACGCTCCTAATCTTTACGCGTCTTCATCTACTAGTCGTGTATTAATTAAATTTGACAACACTGATATAGCTGATGTTATAACTAAATCAGGAGTAAATTTTACTGCCTCTCTTAAGTTATACAATGCTAATGTAGATGGTATTCCAACTAATTTTGATATTAATATCAATCCATTGTATCAAAGTTGGGATATGGGCACAGGACGTTTTAATAATATTCCTGAAACAGATGATGGTTGTAGTTGGCAATATAGAAGTGCTAATCAAACAAATGCTTGGACTGTAACTAGTCTACCAGCTGGTGTTTCTTCATCTTTTTACACAGGAAATCAAGGAGGTGCTGCTTGGTATAATGCTTATTCAGCCTCTCAAACATTTAATTATTTTTCAACTAAAGATATTGATGTTAATGTAACATCAATAGTAGCTGCTTGGACAGCTAGTGTAATTCCAAATAATGGATTTATAATTCGTAATACTGGTTCAATTGAGTTTGATATTAATTATCAATACACATTTAATTTTTTCTCTAGAGATACTAACACAATTTATCCTCCATGTTTGGAGTTTAAATGGAATGACAGTACATTCAATACTGGATCATTATCATATGTAGGTAATAATAACATATTATTATCATTATCAAATAATAAAAATATTTTTTATGATAGTGAGTATGTTAAGTTTAGAGTATATGTTAAAGATAGATATCCAACTAGAACATTTGTGACTAGTTCTTTATACATCTATAATAAATTATTACCAACAACTTCATATTATTCTATTATTGATTTACAATCAAATACTAAAGTAATTGATTTTGACACATCTGCTACTCAATTAAGCTGTGATCCAACAAGTAGTTTCTTTATGTTATATATGAATGGATTAGAACCAGATCGTTATTATAAAGTACAAATTAAATCACAAATTGATGGTGGTACTTACATTTATGATGATGATTTTTATTTTAAAGTATTACAAACAGTTTAATAATGGCTGAACAGATAAAAATACAAAAAACCATTTATGGTTTAAAAAGTTTTAACAATGTTATTGATACTAATTTTAAACAATTAGCTAGATCACAAGCTACTGTTGTTGAAGGAGAAGATGTGATTGAACAAGATATCCAAGCTTTTTTTGACCAATATAATACTTTATTTTATAATATTCCTCCTTCTGGTTCAGAAAATTCACATCTAGTATTAGCTACTAGAAGTTTAGAATACTTAGGAATATCTTTAGATGATTTAACAACAGAAATCTCTAACTTAAGAGAAGAAAATATTGAATTAAAAAATCAAATATTACTAGAAAGTAATATTAATATAGGAACACAAATATAATATGTCAATAACTGTTATAAAATTACCAACAAATAATAATATCCTATCAGGATCAGCTTCATCTGCTTTAATTCCAGCTAAAGAAATGATGCGTTCTTTTGGTAATCCAGAGGATTATATTGAATTACATGTTGCTGATCCTGCAGATAATATTTTATATTCTGTTATTCCTTTTAAAGGATACTCAGTTCCAGGAACATTCCAACCAACATCAGGATCTATATTTTTAAAAGAATTATTATTTGATCCATCTTCAGATTTAAAAAATTTAGGATTACAATTTGGTGATTTTAAGGTTACTTATAATATTTTAAGACCCAAAATAGATTTAAATTATGATAGGACTTTCTTTATAAAAGAAATATCTAATGATAGAACTGAAATAAGATTATCAACTAATAATATTTCTGATTCTGATTTAAGAGATTTAACTCTTAATTTTATCTATGAATTTCAGAGTGCACCTTACTTTAAAGAATTTTATCTAAATCTTGGTAAAAATAAATTACTACCAGCTATTAATATAACTTTAGATTTAGGATCACCGATATTAAGTAATAATACTCCATCACCAACTATATTAATTAAGTTACTTAATCCTCTACCATCTAATATTGGTTTAAATACTTTAGTTAGTATTGTTGATGAGATAGCAAACACACAAGAGTTTAATGTTAATATAACTATTGATCCTGTTTCAACTACATTTCCAACATTACGTGGACCAAACTTTAATTTAGATTTAGATAATTTAAGAGTTGGACCAACACCTTATTATAATTTTAGACAAATTACTACTTTTCAAGGTAATTTTGCTCCACAACTTCAACAATTATTAGGTCGTTTAAGTGCCTCTAATTTTAGTATTAATATTAATTATGATAATTTTGAATATGAAGATTGGGTTCATTTTTCATCTGCAACTCGTAGATTAGAAGGATTTCAATATAAAATGTTTAATATTGAAACATTTACTTCTGCTTCTGCTTCAGCTGCTGCTAGTTCTACACCAACAGCTCAATTAGATGCTCAATCATATCAAAATAAAATAAATCAAACTATTCAAAGTTTTGATGGTTGGGAACAACATCTTTATTATGAAACAGGAGCATATGTTTGGCCTAAACAAACCTCAGTTAAACCATATGTAAACTATTCAGTATCATCTTCCCAAGCTCAAGTTTGGTATAGTGGTAGTTACAATTCAGCTTCATTATATGATGATAATAACCAAAACTATTTACTTTATGCTTTACCTGGTTATATAACTGAAAATACTAGTAATGAATTAGTATTTAAATTTGTAGCTTCAATAGGACAAATGTTTGATGATGTTTGGATTCATATTAAAGCAATATCTGATTTATATAAAGCTAAAAATGCCTTAGATGAAGGTATATCTAAAGATTTAGTATACTTTGCTCTTCAATCTATGGGAGTTAATGTTTATACTGATCAAGATGGGAAAAATGTTTTTCAATATTTGTATGGTGTTAATGAAGATGGTACTTATAAATTCCCAACAGGTTCATATCAAACATTAGTTAGTGCTTCTAACTATCAAATGTCAGGTCAAGATCAGCAAAAAGGTATTTATAAGCGTTTATATCATAATTTACCTTTATTACTTAAATCTAAAGGTACAAATCGTTTTATTCAATATTTAAATACTATATTTGGTATTCCTTCAACTGTAATGGGTTACACTGAATATGGTGGTGTTGATAAATCAACCTCTACTACTGAATATGAGTTTGATAGATTCACATATGCTTTACAATTATCAAGTTCAAATACAGTAAGTATACCTTGGAATTATGTTTCTCAAAGTGCTATTAGAACAGGATATAGTGATATAGCTCCTAACAGTATTGAATTTAGATTTAAAGCTTACCCAACATCAAGTTTCACTACTCAATCTTTATTTTATAGTGGATCTGATATTCAATTTAATTTATTATACACTAACACAGCCTCAGTTGATTCTATATACTCAGGTAGCACAGGTGATTTTGGATATTTCCAATTTAAATTAGGATCATTATTAGTATCATCTTCAACTATACCTGTTTTTTATACAGGATCAAATAGTGACTCAGATAATGATACTGATTGGTTTAGTGTTTTAGTGCAAAGAAAAAATCCTGACTTAGGTATAACTGATACTAGTACTTCTCAAACATATGAATTTTTTGTTAAAAACAATATTTGGGGAGAAATAGGGCATAAGACAAGTGCTAGTTTAACCACATCAACATCAGCTAATAACTTACTTTGGTATAGACAAGGTAACATGATATTTGGAGGTGGTTCTTATCCATTCTCAGGATCAATACAAGAAATAAGATTATGGTCTAATTACTTATCAGAATCTAAATTTGATTTTCATGTTTTAAATCCTGAATCAATTGAAAGTACTTATACATCTTCAGCTTATAATGATTTGGCTGCTAGATGGCCTTTAGGTAATAACTTATACACTTACAACCATAGTACAACAACAACTGTATCTTCAACAGCCCCAAATCAAAAAATCCAATCTTGGACAGCGTCATTCTCTAGTTTTATAAATCAAAATAATTATAATTCATTTACTGAAACATATTATGCTAATACTGCAAATTCAGGATATGCCAACCCAGTAAATGATAAGGTAAGAATTTATAGTGGTAGTGAGTATGGTACTCAATTAATGCCTAATAAAAGTATTGAGATACAACCTATTATTCCTTTAACTAAAGATATACATCTAATTGACGCTAGTTTGTCTCCACAAGATGAGATTGATAGAGATATTATAGCTCAATTAGGTTCAACTTATAATATTGATGAATTTATAGGTGATCCTAGAGGTAATGGTTATAATGCTTTAGATAATTTAAGATTTGAATATTTTAAAAAATATAAAAATAAATATAATTATAAAGATTATATCCGTTTAATTGAATTTTTCCATAATTCATTATTTAGAACACTTAAAGATTTTGTACCTGCTAGAACTAATGCAGCTACAGGTATTGTTATCAAACCCAATTTACTTGAAAGACCATCTATTGTTATACAAAAACTTAACATTGATAGAAATAATAATTTAAGTCAGTCTATTAATACTGCTTTTATTACATCTAGTAATGGTGGTAATTATAGCCAATCACTTTACAATTATACAATCAATAGTAAATCAGGACCTGTGACTATGGTCTCAGATGCTAGAGATTTCTTCACAGGTGAACTACCTTCATCATCTATTTTTATTCATGATGATTTTGATATAAATAATTTTAATCCTTTTGCTATAGGATATAAGTCTAATAATACTAGTTCATATTCTTCATCAATATGGAATGTTAAATTTAATCCATTATTAAATAATGTGTCTCAAAATCACATTTCTAATAGAAGAAAAATGTTAACTCTTATTGGAGGAAATTCTGGATTTATAAAAGGAAGTAATTATGTGACTGAAAGTTTTCAACATCAAGATTTCACAGATAATTATTATCGTCATTCTAATCCAAGATATGATGGTTCAACAACTACAAGTCAATTATATAATGTATTTTCAAATGGTGATTCAACATATGGTAAAACAGCTGCTATAGATAAAAATACTAAGCAGTTTGCTTTCATCTCAGAAGTTGTGGTTAATGCTCTTGATACATTAGCAATGTATGATCGTAGTAATGTTTATATTAAGTATTTAATTGATGAAGATAGTAATTTAACTGAGTTATCTAAACGTAATTATGAAGTTTTAACTGAAGATCAAAGATATAATTTATATCAAGTACAAAACACATTTAAATCAGGAGAAACAATTAATATTAGTTTATTTGACTATCAAAATCCGTCTGACCAAGCTAATTTAGATGGTAATAAAGAAATATTTGCTGGTGGATTTAGATTCTCTCCAATGTTATGGAGAACAGGATCTTATGATTTAGTTTATAATGTTGATCCTCTTTTCTTCCCTAACGGTGTTTCTAGTAATAGTCCTTATACAGCCGCTGATTTTATTATTATACCATATAATGAAAGTTATGGTTTTCTAAATGCTCAAAAAAGAGTAAGATACAAAGTTAAAAAAATATCAGGTACTGTGGCTCTTGATACTATTATATCATATGTTGTTAGAATTGATATAAGTGGAATTGGTGGTTTTTTTAACAATAGTGTTAATAGATATTATACTGGATTAATGCTTGCTGGTAGTGATATAACAGATTTTTCTCCATATTATATTAATGGTAGAAATATTGGACCTAATTTTATTCAAAGTGTTCAAAACGCTGGTACAGCTGGACAATTTAAATTTAGAGCAGTTGACACAAATCCAATATTATCAATTCAACCAACTAATTTATCTATTATATCTTGCTCAGCAGTTATGTCCCAATACTATCCAGGGTTTTATTTTTCTGGTAGTGCAGCTTCAGGATCTAAAATAGATTATAGATTTGAATTAAATAAAGGTGATTTAATTAGATTTGCTTCTGGATCAACATTTATACCACAATTAGAGTATGAAATCACTGATATATATCCTCCAACTAGTCCCCAAGATCGAGTGATATTTAAAGTGAATAATCTAGTGAACAATGTTGTTACTAGTTCATTATATTCAATTGATAAATACATATTTATTAAAAGAATACCTGATGAGACAAATATTGTAATACAACACCAGAAAAATCCAGGTGAAACTTCATCTGGTATAGCTAAAAATACTAATTTACAATTAGCTGTTGACACTAAATTAGCAAACATTGTAAGTAACTTAAAGAGTAGACTCTTTGCCACAGTTCTCAAATAATAATATATTTATATAAAACACATTTAGAATATGTCATTTTTAAACAATCAGTTAGTAACAATTGATGCCGTATTAACAAAGAAAGGTCGTGAGTTAATGGCTCGTAACGACGGATCATTTCAAATCACACAATTTGCGTTAGCAGATGATGAGATTGATTACACTTTATACAATCCAACTCATCCATCTGGATCAGCTTTCTTTGGTGAGGCAATTGAAAAAATGCCTTTGTTACAAGCATTCACTGATGATACTCAAAACTTAAAATACAAGTTAGTAACTTTACCACGTGGTACTTCTAAATTACCTGTGTTAAATCTTGGATATACAGCTGTATCATTACGTCAAGCCGCTGCTATCAATATTACTCCTCAAACATTAAACTACTTAGGTGCTGTTTCAACATTTGAACCATCAGGTTATTTATTGACTGTAGGAGATTCAAGATTCTTAAGTACATTCACTGGTACTGGTATTGATACAACTGGTCTAAATGTGACTAATCCAATACCAAATGCTTCAGGTACTAGTTTATCTCAAAGCCAAATTGGTACTTCATTTAGTTTAATTGCTACAACAATTAATACTTTATTTGGTACTTCAGCTTTACCAGGTGCTACCATTACAACTACAATTACTTGTACTGGTAGAGATAGTGGTGCTAGAATTACTATACCTTTAACAATAATTAAAACCTAATTAATATATGTCTTTTACAGCATTCAATCCTGAAGATTCAGTAGTAAGTGCAGACGCGGTGATATCTCCAATGTGGAGTAGTGATGTCACTACTTTAACTGCTTTTTTCACTAGTTCTACTCAAGAATATTCTATTCCAGGAACATTCTATTTAGATGTTTACCAAACAGCTTCTATAAATACAAATGCATTAGTACAATTCTCAGTAGCTTATGGACATATAAGTGGTTCAGGTTCAGCTTATTTCAATCCAGCCATTGTTGATAAAACACCAACAAGAGATATCTATGGTCAATTTAGATCATTAATTTATGGAGATGAAAATACTCCATTTACTTTTGGATCTAATAATTATTCATCAAAAGATATTATTGTTTTATCAGTTAATAGAGCTCGTTTTAAAGAATCATTCAATCCAGGTTCAATGACTTTAACATTGAGTACTGGTTCAAATACTCTTAAATTAACTGATGATTCTACTGTCACATCAACAACTACTTATATTGGTACATCTCGTGTTTATCAATTATTAAGTGGTTCTTTCAATAGTGTTCATTCTTCAAATTATACAGTTAGTGGTTCTTATGGTATTGTAGTTCCTGATGAAGGATTAATTATATTAAACCCAAGAGCTTTAGCTAATCCAGTAGGTAACTTAGGTGGTTTAAATGTGACTTGGAATGAATTTAGTTCATCACAAGCTGCAGCTTGGACAGCTGTGAGTGGTAGTTATAATTTAAATAATAGAAAAGTATTTGAACTATTAAATTCAGGAGCTAGTTTCCGTTTACAAAACTATGAAACTATTTCATCACGTTATTTCTTTGTACGTGTTAAAAATGCTGAAAATAATTATACAACAAATCCAACTGTGATTGATTCAAATGGTAATTTATTATATACTCAATTAATTTATAATCCACAAACTTATATTACAACTGTAGGTATGTATAATGATGTTGGTGATTTAGTTGCTGTAGCAAAATTAAACAAACCATTAATAAAAGATTTTACTAAAGAACTATTATTACGTGTTAAATTAGATTTCTAATGTTCTGCCAATGTCAGTATTTAAACGAATCAATGTATCAGACTACTTTGTAGTACCATATACAGCCAATAAAAGCTGGAATATTGAGTCAGGATCTTTAGATAATTATCAAATTACAGTAAATACTGGTGTTAAGTTTACTAGTTCATTATTTGATCCATATAATGAATTTGAAACTAATGATCAATATGATCGTTTAGTTTATGACATGGTAAATACTACTTATTATCCTAGTTTTTTACCCAGATACAGAGATACAAGTTCAATGTTAGGTACTATCTATAATGATGGTACTTTATCTACATCATCATATTATAATGGATTTGTTGAGTTAGGTAATTTAGATACTGTAAAATATTTTCCAACAGGAAATGGTGATTTAATTTATGTTATTAATTTCCCACGTCAATTAACTGGTGATAAGATATTGCCAACTACATTTGAATTAAGTTTCCTTAGTGGTTCCAGTACTTATAAAATTTATGATGATGGAAATTATAACTTACGTTATAGTGGAAGTAATATAGGTTCATCTATTGGTACAACAATATCTCAAAGTTCATATATTGGTAATATATTTTATGAACAAAATATAGCTGTGTTAAGTATAATTCCAAATGGATTTATGCCAACACCCACCCCAACCCCAACACCAACACCTACAGCTACTCCTACTCCAACAGCTACACCTACTGTAACACCAACACCAACAGTAACACCAACACCAACACCAGTACCACCAACACCAACCCCAACAACAACACCAACACCAACACCAGTACCACCAACACCAACCCCAACACCAACACCAATACCACCAACACCTACAGTGACTCCGACTCCAACTCCTACTCCTTCATTCTATGGATTATTAGGTCCTATTGGAGGATTAGATGGTACAGCTGCTGGTGCTTGTCTTAACTTCACTGTTTCTAGATCTTATTTTAGTAATGTGAACTTTATGCAATCATATGTTACTTTCATTTATGATGATAGTGGATTAACTATACCTTTAGATACAGGAGGTCAATTCAAACCATTATCATTTAATGGAGTTAATATATATGCTGTTATGACTAATTCAAGTGGTGAAGTTATTACTTACACCTCATGTCCTTAATAAAATGATTTTAATAATAAGAAATGGCCATTAGAAGTATAGTACCAAATTTTGATGTTAGTTTTAAAAACAACCATGTTGTTTATGAGACTTTTATCAAATGTACTATAAAGGACTATGAGTTTAACACATCATATAATCCAACATTACTATCAGGTTCACAAGGTATATTAATACCATATAGTTCATCAATTAATGGAAATATTGTTTATACAACATCAGAAAATAATTATGGTATATTAAAAGATTTTGCTACTGGATCTATCTCAGGTTCAGAATTTTCACCATATGTGTCTGTAGTTGGTTTATATAATGATGCTAATGATTTATTAGCTGTTGGTAAAATGGCAGCTCCAATTCCTATCTCATCAAATACTGATATGACGTTTTTGATTAAGTGGGATATGGATATGAGTTCTAGTGATAAATTAGCTTTAGATTGTAGATTACAAAATGGTTCATGCCAACATATACCTACAACCCCAACACCAACACCTACTCCAACAATTACTCCAACTCCAACAGCAACCCCTACTGTAACATCAACTCCAACTGCTGCTCCTGCTACAGCAACTCCAACCCCAACACCAACAGGAACAGCTACACCAACTCCAACTGCTGCTCCTGCTACAGCAACTCCAACCCCAACTCCAACTGCTGCTCCTGCTACAGCAACTCCAACCCCAACACCTACACCAACTGGGGCACCAACTAATACTCCAACACCAACACCAACACCTACTCCAATTCCTCCAACAGCAACTCCTACAGCAACGCCAACACCTACTCCAATTCCTCCAACAGCAACTCCTACAGCAACGCCA
>Ga0194116_10008599_pt1 | contig 10313 bp, 11 predicted proteins | sample TA2MahsurfametaG_4_FD_148617 | JGI IMG/M metagenome (GOLD analysis project Ga0194116, IMG submission 148617) | Freshwater microbial communities from Lake Tanganyika, Tanzania - TA2015008 Mahale S9 surface | ecosystem: Environmental > Aquatic > Freshwater > Lake | place: Tanzania: Lake... | reverse complement strand
CCCAATCCCCAATCCCCAATCCCCAATCCCCAATCCCCAATCCCCAATAATAAGAATGTTTCAATAATTAAAAAAAAAATTTTTTATAGGGATTTTTTATTTAGGTTAATTATATTGGATAAGATTTTTTGAGTTATCCTAAATTAATATTAAAATATTCTATAATATTTTAAAATTTAATCAATTTTACAATTTGAAGATATATTAAGAATTTTTTTTATTTAAAAATTGAAAAATATAATATCAATATTTTTTGATTACATTATATATTTGATTTATGAACAAATAAAATTTCAAATAAAGGAAAAAGTTTATTTTTATTAGATAAGATTGATATAAATAAAAATAGAATATTTCCAAAAAATATTGAATGATCATTTAATATTATGATAAAGCTTGATTTTTAAAATTTTCCTTTAAGTTAATTTTTGATAAACTTTAGTACAGTTTTCATCATCTGACAACTAATATTTATATTTTTTAATCTATCAGGAGTTTTATTTAATGATAAAAATATTTAATATTAGAAGACTAGAAAAAATTATTTATATATTTTAAATCATACTGTTTTATCGTTATCCTCTTCTTCTTCTGATAATTTTTTTCTTTTTAAAAGCTGAGTAATGCTTTCATTTTTTACTTCTGCCAATTCATTTAACAATGCTAAATTTTCATCAGCTGTATCACCAATATTAATTAATTTATTTTTATTTCCGAGATCTTCTTTATTACATATATCCGAAAATTCTTCTTGTTTTTTTTTCTCAAGAAATTTGGCTTCTTCTTTTTCCAAATTTTGTATTATTTGATCATCTTTGAATATATCGTCATCATCCTCTGAAAAATAATCTTCGTCTTCTCTTGCTGATAATTCTCTCCTATTCCATAGTTGATATTTTCTATTTTATTATTTTATTATTATACGTTTTTTCTTCATTTTCACTAATTCTGAATTGAGAATATTGATCAAGCCCTTGATTATATTTTTTTATCAGTCCATTAAAATAATCTTTATTATTTTCATCTTTAATAAATTCACTGAAATTATCAAACTAAAATTTAATCAATAAAATAAAAAGAATTGGCTATAGATATAAATATTAATAAAATAACAATTTTAAAAAGGAGTTTTTAGAAATGATATCGCAAAATCTATAAATCATTAATTACTAAATGAAGAATAATTTTCTTGATTGTGTTTTTATTTATCAACTCAAATAAATCTAATATTGCAGAAAAAACTAAATTTCTTTTTATTCTATTAGCTTCAAATAATTCAATAATTTTTTTAAAACAGTTATTTGAAATAACGATTTTTATTAAATTATCGTCTCCATTCAACAAAATGCTTTTAATGAATTTAACTACTTGCAAATCTAAAATTTTTTCATTATCTTTTGTTGATTCAACAATTTTGGGAATCAAATCATTATGTATAGCCCAATATTTGAATCTTTGCCTAATAATCATTAATTAATTTTATTTTATAAGAATTTCTGATTTGAATGTTATAATAATATTTATTAAATGACAGAAAAATATATTATAAAAATAAATTTTTACAATTATTTATTTACCCATGAGATTTCAAACAATGACATATAATTTCTATTATTATTTGCTTGGTTGATCTTATTTTATATTTATTTGAGAGATTGTTGTCTGTTGATGTTGTTAGGAAATCAATAAGTTTCTGCAAGCATTTATTAAGAAATATTTCATAAATTTCATTTTTCTTCTCTGAAAAGTCATTATCAAGAAGAGATTTCATTAATTCACTTATCTATTTGAAATAAATTTAGTATTAAAAAGGAAAGGAATAAATATTTTTTTGTAATAAAAAATAATTTTAGAAAATTATATACCTCATATTTAATACCGAAATTATCATGATACAACAAAATATTACATAGGATTTCTAACAAAGGATGATCTTTAGATTTCTGTGATTTTCCAGTAAGATAAGTTTTGAAATAATCTAAAAATTATTAACAAAAGGTATTAAATTTTTACTAATTATAAAGCTTTTATAATCTAAAACAGAAAATCTTACTTGGAGTTAGAGTGACAATATTAATTAATATTTCTATAGAATTGATTCTAATTTTTTCTTGTATGTGTGATTCTTCTTCATTTTTTTCTTCTGTATTTGATTTAACTTTTTCAATCTGCTCAATATTTTTAAATTCTCCTTTCTCAGTACAATTTTTTTTTTCCTCCTCTTCATTAGATTCTATTTTTTCTTCTTTAAATTCATTATTTTTTTTTTGACTTTCAATTAATGGTTTATCTTGTAAATGTTCCTTTAAAAGAGCAGGTGTTTCTTCTATAGAATCTTTTTCGAACGAAGAACCTTCATTTATTGATTTATCACTAGGAATGCTTAAATTATTAAAAGAATGTTTTTCAGTGTCAATTAAAATATTTTGGAGAACTTCAAGGATTTTATAATCACACAAAGCTTCGAAAAAGGTCAATCTTGTATGAATCTAAAAAAATATATTTTATAATTTTTCAAGTTAAATAATTTATATAAAAAAATAAAGGTTAACTATTCAATTACAATTTCTTTTCCACAAGAAATCAACTCAAGTAAAAAAGAAATCCCTTGGCTTCTAATCTCTAAATCTTCATCTTTAATTTTATCAATCAAATTCTTTAATAGATTTTCATTGCTTAAGAAATACTGAATAATCTCGGAATTATTGAGATTTAAAATTGAATTAATGCTTCTAATTGTCATTTCTTCTATAAATCTACCAGTTGCTGTATCCCTCAAATATGTTAACCTGTGATTCATGTGAATTTTTTCTATGATGTCTTTATTTGTAATATTAAGTAAATTTTTGAATGTAACTTGTTCCTTAAAAAATTGTCTATGTTTGATTATCTTTATCGATTCAAAATCATCTTTTAAAATAAAATTAAATTTATAGAATTTTTTTCAATTTAAAAATTTGAATAAGAGAAATTAAATTTTTTATTAACTTAAAGCAATTTAAATTAAGCTCCGATATTAATAAAAAATTTAATTTAAAATGATTATACATTCTAATGCTCCAAATGTTATCATATATAAATCATCACTTATCAATAATTCCAAGAGATTTTGATCAGCAAGATACAGAATGTTTTTGAAAATAGTAAAAATTATAGACAAATGCTCAAATTGTGATATATTTTTAGGCTCTGGATCTTTATTTTCAGTCTCTTTAGTTTGCTTGGTTATTTCAGATTTTCTTTCTTCTAATTTTCGTTCTTCATTTTCCAGCAATTCTCCTAGTTTTTTAATGTATAAACCATTATCATAATTAAGTTTTTCTGAAATCCTATAAATCCTTGATTGAGCGTTTTCCTTTTAAATTAATTTTTTTTCAATTTTAAATTACAATTCTCAATTCTCTTGCAATATAAGACAAATTTTCTAAAGAAGGATCAGGAAGAATTTCTTCATCTTCTTCTTCGTATTCTAAATTTTCTTCTTGATATTCTTTCCCTTTTAAATAGCAAATAAATTTCCTAAAAAAATTATGAATGAAAAGATTTATTTAAAAAATAAAGAATATTAATCAAGCTCCAATAAAATTTTTAGAGTTTTTAAAAATTTAATTTTAGGATTTCTATTTTCTTGAAAATATTAAAAATTTCATATGAGGATTCTTAAGGATTATCATATTTGAAATTTATAATTTTACCAAACTTCTTGTACTCCCTCCTTATCTTGGAAACTTATGGCGCTATCATCATCATCTTCATCTTCCTTTCCTTTCCAGGTTAAGATAGTGCCTCTTTGTCTATGGAAATCAATATCATGAGTGATTTTCAACTCAAATATTTTATCGTTATCTGTTTCTGAAAACATCTTTATATAATACTCTTTATCCTAGATTAAAGTTTAAATTTTAATTTTTTATAAATCATACTTCATTTATTATACTGACGTAACCAGTACCCATATCATCCCATTGTCCAGTGTAATTTAGCTTGTATAATTTAACTCTCCATTTTGAATCGAAGATTAAAGGATTTATAGGATGTTTTCCTTTCATTTCATATTCATAGTCACTATCTTCTGACATTTATTTTATAATTGATAAATTTTAAAAATTTGTTTAATATTTATTCAAAAAAATTTTTATTATTTAATAAATTTGAATTTTGGAGTAATTTTTATTACTAAAAAATATTTGATAAATTTTTATAAGAGAAATAAAATTTTTGAAATTTGAAGGTTTCTTATTTTATCAAATCAAAATAAAAGATCAAAATAACTTTAAAAAACCATAAATTACTAATTGAGCTAAATCAAGAAAAACCTGATTCTTTTATTGATGTCATTTGGCAATGCATAAATTCATAAATTTGCAAATTTAAAAAGAAGAGTTTTCCAACAGCAAATATTTTATCTGCATGAAATATTTAGAAACTTTATTTTGAAAATATTTTAAATTTATTTAATAAACCTTATTCAAATATAAAAAATCAATGAAAATATTATTGAGAATACCTGAATATTAAGACATTTGTCTTCATATATTTTAATTAATTTCTTAACTAATTCAAATAAATAAGATTACCGGAACAAATAAAGATTCTTAAAAAAAAATAATTTTTATTTTTAAAATAATTTTTACCAATTTATAAACATGAAACTCATTTTTTTGAAAAAATTATTGTCAATATTATCAATCGAAAGAATTAAAAAACATCAATATCAAACTAATTTTTCATATAAATAATCAAAAAATATTTCGTAAAAAACTCTCTCATCTACAAAATATGATTTATTAAGAAAATATTTTTAAAAATAATATTATTATTTTAAGCTTTATTTTTTTGAGATATTATATACTGAGAGTTCCTTTATATTAATCAATTATATCAGATGAAGAATCATTAAAAATAATAATTAAATTCCAAATAAATTATTTGCTTCAATTATACAAATTATAATATAATTCCTTCCTAAAAACTTTATTCATTATAATGAATTTTAAATTATTAACAACATATTCATTAGATATGAACGTATTCAATCCATATCCAGCTGTTTAGATATGGATATTTTTCGGGACCTAATTAGCAAAATATGAGTTTTTCAGAAATTTTCTACGAAAAGTTTATTGTATATTTGGATAATTTTTTAAATGAAATAAACAAATAATTCTAAATAGTAAATTTTAAACAATTAATTAAAATTAATTTAAAAATAATAATAATATTTATAAATAATCTTATCTTCAAAAATTAATAAATTCCACAATGCTAAGTGAGACATTATTTTTAAACCAAAGCTGCGAAAATTGCGGAACTACAGAATATATGGAACATGATTCAGGTTTTTATGTCTGTGTAAACTGCGCTGTTGTAAGCCAAATGCGTCACGGATTAGCCTTGGATTATAAAGATTTAAATTTAAAAGGAATGAAATTTAAACGAAAAAATGTTGAAGATATAGAAGAAGACGATCAAGGGGATTTTAATAACTTTGAAACAAATATGAATACTGTTAACAATACATGTGCGAATTCGGAATATAATGATTCGGTTACTTCTAGACTTACAAAACAAGAATGTTCAGAAAATAAACCTTTAAGTGAAGTTCTTTTGGATCATCAAAATATTTTTTTGAAAATTTTTAAAAGTATTTTTTATTATCAGTTTTCCAAAAAAAAAGATGGAGAAACACAACAAAAGAATTTTGGAGAACTCAATAAATTTGAAAGCTGTGAGAATATTATTGATGATAAAGATCTCAATTCTATAAATAATGATTATAATTTAAATTTTAATGATGAACCAATTAAAAAAAAATATGAAAAAAATATTTTCAATGAAAATTTATATGAAAATAAAAACCAGTTTGATTGTTCTAACCAACAGATAATTACAGAAAAAAATATAAGCTTAAATTTTATAAATTTCAAAAACTCTCAAAAGCAATTTTATGAAAATTTAATAAAAGCAGGAGATTCTGACAACTCTTTCCATCTAGGACTCAATAATAAATTGTTCACTGAAGCTAAGAAAAATTATGAATCTTTATTTGAACTTGCAAAAGAAAAATGGATGATTTTTATAAAAAATGAATATGAAAATCAAATTAAAAAAAGAGCTCCTAATTTTAGAAAAAGAGGAATGCGTTCTCGAAGGAACACAGAAGATGAATTCTCTCAACAAAACACAATTTCAACTCATATATCAAATCAAAATAACTCAAATTATAAATATAATTTAAACTCTTCGAATATAAATTTTCAGAAGAGCAATAATAATAATGAAACCTTAAATTCTTTTTCTATTTTTCGAAACAAAGGAAAAAGAGCAAATATTAACGAAGAGCTGAAAAATCGAAAAATTAAATCAAAGAATATAGTAGAATTAAATGGATATAAAAACACACGCTTAAAAAATAAAGATAAAAAGAAAAAGTTTATTGAAGAACATGATCAGGTTTTAACAATGCTTTCAAAAGCACATGAATATATTAAGCAAAAAACTGGAATTTTAATTGATGAAACAGTAAGCTTTAAAAACATGCTGATTTTGGCTGAATTATTTGGTATAAAAATAAATGAAAATGCTACATATGAAGATATTATTCACTCGTTTTTCATCACAAAGGAATTAAATTATAGAAATTTATACTCAGAAAAAACCTATGATGAAAATAAATCAAATTTAACTTCAGATAATTTTTTAATTTTATTATATGAATGCTTTAACCATAAAATAAATAGCTTTAATAAAGATTTCCCTATCATGATATATGAACTAATTAGCCTTTATAAAAAATTTTATTTAAATTTACACTCACAAGAAACTAAATTTTTAAAATATTTAAGCAAGGAAAAATTATTTAAATCGCTTGAAAAAATAAAACTACCAAGTTGCCTTTATTATAATACAATTGATTATATTTCAACCAAGCTTTTAAAAATGCCTGATCATTTTAAAGATTTTTCAATAAAGATTTTCAAAATTTGCGAAAACGCTATTTTAAAACACATTACTCATATTTATAATCATGAAGCTTTTAGCATTTCAATTGTTATTCTTTCTTTGCGTTATTTTTATGGATTAAATGATCTACCCTATTTATTTGATATTAAAAAGTCTTTATCAAATGGATTAATAAAAAGTAATATATTTGAAAATCAAAAACTACAAGAAATTTTTTCATTGTTTGACGAGATATCCTCAAAAGATAAAATATTTAAATATTATAATGAAATGCCATCAATTTTAGAAATAATTGATAATTTATTTTTTCTAATAAAAAAAGAGGAAAATAATACTTGTTTATGGGATGGGATTGATTTCAAAAAATATTTGGATTCCGAATATCTATATAAATGTATATATTATAATAATCACAATTTGTTTCCAAAATTGGATAACAGCAGCTGTATAAAGAATATCAATGAACTTGAAAAAAAAATTAATTCTAAACTTGATTTCTCATTAAATAGAAAAGATAGTATTCATTCAAAAAATGAAAGAAAAGTAAGCTTGATATTTAGAAAACAAAGCATAGAAAATGATTTAGATATGTACACTTTTGAAAATGAAAAGGAATCTAAGATTAATAAAAAAATTTCGGAAGATGTTGATTTTAAATTAAATAGCAGTAGCTTTGAAAAGAAAGTTAGCGTAAAATTTTCTGAGAAATTCAAAAATAAGATAAATTTAAAAAAGAACAAAATTTATGATGATAATAGTTATAGTAATTCTTATCCCTTAAAAGAAAAATCAAAATTTAAAGATGAAGAATTGAATTCCAAAAATTATCAGTTATTTTATCCATTTGAATATAAATATGAAAATAAAAATAATAAAAATACATTAAATAAATTTTTAAAAGAAGAATGTGATTTCTATCAAATGATATCAAAAAAAAACAAAAAAAAAAAAAAAATTGCAATACCTTTACCTTGTGATACTTTAGTAAGATTTAATAAAAAAGCTTTCAAATTTGAAGGTATCATTCCTCCCACCACAGAGCTCATGGTTTATTATTTGTTTTCAAGATATTTTAAAATAGAAGTTCAAGTATTAAGAAAATGCATTAAATTATTAGAGAAAGCGATTGATGAGAAATTCAAATAATGCTTTATAATGAATTTCGAAATATGAGATATGTTAAAAAATATTTATAAAATTATAAATTTTGTAAGTCTTTTAAATTATCTATTTAAAATACCATAAATGATTATATAAATTATTAAATATTATTAATACAGGTTAATAAGAAACAAAGTAAAACATCAAAAGAAATTTCCTTTTTAATATAAAGTACTTAATTAAATTTAAAATTTTAATTGTATAATAAAATAAATTTTTATCATTAGATAAATAAACTAAATTTATAAAATATCTAACTTAAAAAAATTTTTTTCTATTTTTAATGAAAATTTTTGAAATTCATTTATAAGAATTTTGCTAAATATTTAAAATAAATATTAAAACATATTTAATTAATTAATAAAATTACAATACAATAATTATATTTATTTAATTATCCTCATTATTATCAAATAATCTGTGAAATATTTTTTGGATATGCTAAACACCATTAACAAAGCAAATATTGCTTTTACTATTTAAAATAATGTTTAAAACACTCGAGTTTTTACCTTCAACCTTATGCTTTTGAGGATTGTTATAAAAAACTACATAGTCAAAATGTATATCTCCAAAATTGATTTTTTCGTTAATTGGTTTGGCTGAAGATACTTGATAATTTTCAGCTAAATAATCAAAATTCTTAATATTATTCTTCTTTATATCATTCATGAAACTATTCTTTATATCATCATTTAAAAACCAAGAGGGCATTACAGTATACCCATAAACAAAATCATTATTAGGATCAACCAAAGATATAAACTTTTCAAATATCGAATAGCTTTTAAAATAAGCTTTATCAAAAATAAAAAGCCATTTTAATTGACGATTTTGTTTATTTTTTCTTAAAGAGTTTTCTTTTATTAAAATTGTAGGTTTTTTAGAATTGGAAAGTAAATAATCTACTCCAAGATTTAATTGTTTATTATCTCCCTTTGGGCCCCTTAAACTATAAAAACCTGTAACTAAAAATTCAGAATTATTATCTATCGAGATTTTATGTAATTGATCAATTGGATGAATTCCACTTTTAAGTTCTTCTTTAATAAAATTAACTTTTGTTTGAATCATTTTTAGAATTTTTGTGGAATATTTATGGATGATAGTTTCTTTTCGGTTTCTGAAATTGTTGGTATTATCTATAGTTGAATCAAAAATATAAGCAAGTAATAATTTATCTGATGAGTTTTTTATTAAATCTTCAGTAACTATTTCAAATGCATATTCAGAATCTTCACAGCCATCAGCACTGACACAGAATGTATTTCTTATTGTTTCAATTTCTGTTGTTTGTTCCAAAATCGTAGTTTTGCCTTGGAAATTCTCATAATTTAAACTTTCATTCTCGAAAATGTTATTTATTTTAATTTCTTCATTTTGGTTAAGTTTATGTAAACTCCTTAGGTTCGGATATAATATGTATTCTTTATCGAAATCGTTTTTATTGATATGATTTATTAATTCATTTTGTTCTTGATCAGATAAAGATGGAGATGATGAAGTATTTTGTGAGGAATTGTCTTCTTTTTTATCTTGATTATCTTTTAAAATTAAAGTTACTATTGGTTCAATTTTTTTTTCAATGCTGAGAGATTTTTCATCACTTTGATTTAATTTTATTATAGGCTTTCCCGGATTTATTTCTTTAATTTTTTTTTTTCTGTTTTGAGAATTTTTGTAGATATCCTCTTTTTCGTTTAGAATATTCCGAACAGTGTTGAGATTGAAGTTTGTGCTTGTCTCATAATGACGTCCCATATAATGCATATTTTGAAACTGTTTTTATTATTTATTATTAAAATAAATTTGGAAGTATTTATATAATAGGATCAAATTATTATTAATACTTTTGTTTTATTGTCAAATTTTTTATTTTTAATTAGCCAAAAATATTCAAACAAGCAATAAATTTTTATCAAAATATATTAAAAAAATTATTAAATTTCTATATATTTTGATTAAAAAAATAATAATTTAATTTTTATCCTAAACTTTTTTAAATGTTAGTTATCATTGGGAAATTTTATAAAAAAATTAAATTTATTGATATTTCCATAAATGTTTTAAAAGTATTGAATAATACTAAAATATAAATTTTTAAATTTATTTGATTTGGATTTATTCTTTTCCAATATTTTAAATAAGATTATCGATTCAATTAATGCTGACCTTTCCTTTAGTCAATT
>Ga0194116_10008595_pt1 | contig 10315 bp, 4 predicted proteins | sample TA2MahsurfametaG_4_FD_148617 | JGI IMG/M metagenome (GOLD analysis project Ga0194116, IMG submission 148617) | Freshwater microbial communities from Lake Tanganyika, Tanzania - TA2015008 Mahale S9 surface | ecosystem: Environmental > Aquatic > Freshwater > Lake | place: Tanzania: Lake Tanganyika... | reverse complement strand
TCTGATTTATTTTTTCAAAATAAGATTTTATATATGATTTGATAATCAATTAAAACAGAATAATATCTCGTAAGAGTATTTTAAAAGCTATTTCTCCTTTTATGATGCTAAATTTTTTTCATTTTGACGGTCTAAGGAATTTAATAACAAGTTAAAATTTATGTAATGTTTAAAATTATTTAATTTCTTTTTTTAAACTTGAGAGAGTAAATATTTACAAAGACTTTTTTTATATTATGTAAAATTTTCTGTTAAAATAAACATATAGGAAAAAAAAAATTTCAAAAAACAAATTTAGTCATTTGATATTTTTAATAAATTTGAATCTTTAATTGTTCAAAATTTCATTAAAAAAAGATAAAAACTTATAAAAATTCAAATTTAAAAAAGTAATGAATTAATATTATTTTTAAAATTCAGAATTGAAATTAATTTAAAAAATGAATGACAAATTTGTTCATTCTCAAAAAGATAATTTTAATGAAAATTTTAATCATAGTAACAAAGAAAATGAAAAAGAAGAAGAAAAAGAAAAATTTATTTATAAAGAATATCAATTTAATAATTTTAAATCTCTTGATGATTTTAAATTCAATTTTGACATTGATCTTCTAAATCCATCTAAATCATATATGACTCAAGATGAAATTAAATTTAATAGTAAAAAAACTGCAAAAGACTTTTTTTCGAGTAGTTCATCAGCTGATGAAAATAGCAGCAATTATAAAAAATCTTCAAATATAATTAAAGAGCAAAAACAGAATGAGAATAGAACTCCAATTAAAAAAAAATTATCGAATTCTTCTATCTCAGACTTTTCTTCTGATAATGATAAAAAGAAAAATTTTATTGATTTATTTGACAAACATAAAGTTAAGTTGAGTAAAAAGGATAAATTGGATAAATACAAAATAAAAAATAAATTCCTTCTTGAGGATTATAAAAAATATCGAGATCTTGATGATATGGATACTTTTTATAAGAAATTTAATGAAATTAAAGAATACTCTGCAGAAGATATAATAAAAAAATTTAATAAGTTAAAAAAGAAGAAAAAACAAATAAAATTTTTAGAAAAATTCGAATTGAAAGATATCAAATTTGATAAGATTAATCTCAATTTTACTATAGATTTGAATAAAGATAAAGATTTATTTTTATATTCATCTTTGCAAATGAAAGATGTGCCACAATTCAAAAGAATTACTATGAATAAGATTATAGGATTAAAAAATGAAAAAGTTAGTCGAGAAATCTTAAAAGATTTAAATGAAATGACAGGCCAATATGATAGAGAATTTGATGAAGAAATTAAAAGAAAAAATTTAGATCTAAATAATCTTAGATATTTTACTAAGAATATCTATACCAAATCTCTTTTAAACGAAATAAACAATACAAATTTAATTAAAAAAAAAGAACACATAAACCTTCATTCAGGAGCAGAGAAAAAAAAAGATCATTTTAAAGAAATATTGAATAAAAAAATCGAGTCATTATTAGAAAAAGAGGAAGAAATTAAATATAAATCTTATAAATTAAAAAATATTATTGAAACAGATTTTGAAGATATTAATTTATTAGAAAGTTTAAATTTTGAGATTCTATTTGAGAAATATTTTAAAAATAATTTTGATTCTCAAAGTTTTTTGGAAGAAAATATTAAAAAAGCTATTGATTTAAATATAATCGGAAATCTTGATAAAGATATTATGATTGATAAATTTCCAACAAATAAAAAAGCTATTTTATCTCAAAATTATATATCCTTTAATTTAAGTAAAAATATAAATAATAAAGAAGAAAAATTTTATTCTGTGGTTTCGAATATAAATGAATTAAGTAATAAAGTAGAGGATCCTTTATCATTAGATATTGATTTTTCACAAATATCACAAAATGAAAAAAAATATTTATTGAAGAACGCTGAATTTAATAAAAAATTAAATACTGATTCGGAAAATATTTCATTGTGGTTAGAATATATAAATTATCAAGATGAATTATTTATTTCTAATCCTAACATGTTTAAAAATGAAAAAAATAAATTAGAAGTTAAAATTAATATAATTGAAAAAGCTCTAAAAATAGAAAAAAATAAGAAAAATTATATTCTTAATATACTTAGATTGAGGATTCTTAACAATTTGAATTTTGATAATTTCAATCAAATCAATCTATATTGGATAATTGCTTTTGATAATTTTTATTTAGAAAAGAATTTTTTAAATGAATACCTTATTACATTGAAAAAACAGCCGAAATTAACAATATCTGATTTGAGAGATTATTATTTGGCATTGATAAAATTCTATGAAATTAAGTTGACAAAAGTTGAGAAAGAGAAAAAATATATTATAAATAAAATAAGTAAATTTATCATTGATATTGTATTTGATTTAATCTCCATTGATAAATCCGCAGGTTATAAGCATAGATCTTTTAATCTATTAAGAAGTTTGTTAGAATTAAAGATTCTCGAACACAAAAATATAATAAACTCTAAAAACACAAATTTTATGATGGATTATGAAGAGTACTTTGAAAGTGGTTATCCTAAATTAGGAGATTTTGAAAATAATAGAGGGTTTTTAGATTATAAGGAAAAAAAAATAAAGCTAAATAAAGATATTTTCTTAAAAGGCGATTTCATATATAATATTGCTTTAATTAAACATTTTAATCTAAATAAAGAAAATAAATTCATAAAAAAGAAGTTAACAAAAAAAATATTTGAGAGATTATTTTCGTTTGATGAAATAAATTTAATTGATAACGATGAATTAAAAAATTATATTCTCAATCAAAAAATGCATTTAGATTATATTATAGATGATTACATGCCATTAAATCCAATTTTGGATTTTGAAAGGATAAAAAAAGAACCAGAAAACTTTTTATTTTATTCTGATTTGAAAGATTTTGTTGAAGTAAAGATTAAATCTAATTCTGAAATTATAGTATACTTAATTTCTAAAACTGTAAGTTATATTATGGGTTTTGAAATTGACAATGAAATTTGCTTTAATTGTAAAAAAAACTTTGTCTATGATTTTAAAAAAATAGAAAATATCGAAATCAACAATCATATTTTTTTTTCGAAATTTTATTTAATTGATAATAAAGGATTTAAAATTATAAAAGACCTACAGTTATTAATATATATTCTTAGATTTTTTAAGTATTTTGAAGAGATGAATATTAATAAGAAAGAAATTAGAATTTTAGAAATGGATTTTATATGTATGATAAATCATTCTAATTATAAGGAAAAAATTAATTTTTCTGAAAATTTAAATTCTTTTAACGAATTCCCGTTTACTGATATTAACCTATATGCCAAAAGCATCTTTAGGAACAAGGAAAATCAAAATGATATTGATTTATGGATTAATTATTATGATTGGCTCATGATATATAAAAAATTTAATGAAGCGGAAAAAGTTCTTAAAGTTATCAATTCGAAAAAACAAAATGATTTAAATTTTCGAGAAAATTTAAAGATTAAATTTTCAATAATAAATCATTACTTTTATTCGTATTTATATTCTGATGAAAAAAAATATAATAAAAAAGAATTGCTTAATTTAATTTTTACTTCTTTAGCTTTATTAAGTGAAGGTGTAATTCCAGAAAATAATTCAATGTTTTTGGATGATTCTTTGATAAATTTGGATGAAGATGATTTCTTCTTAATCTATAATAAAAATTATTTAAATCTTATTTCATATTTTGAAAAAGCTGATCAGAAATTACAAAAATATCTGAATGTATATGATTATAAAAATAATCTAAATAAAACGAATTCTGACAGCATATTCGATGAATTTGATATTGAAAATATATTACAATATTTATTTATTTTATTTTTAGCGGATTTCTTTATTAAATATCTGAAATTACAGAGTAATATGTATACATTAGTTAAAAATAATATAAATGTTCATAATTTATTTGAAAGTTTTAACAAAGATAAAAAGGATATTTTAATTAAATCCTATATGACCCATTTCAAAAAGATAAAAATTATTGAAAAATTTTTGAGAGACAAGGAAAATTTTAACATAGAAAATGAAACTGAAAGATTTAAAATAAAAAAAATCCATTGTTCTCACTTCCTTTCTCAAGAATTTACAAGATACTTTTATAAATTTTTCTATTTTATTTCAAATTTTAAAAATCCTACAAAATGCTTGAGAGAAAAAATAATTCATTTATCGAATGAAGAGTTAAATGATGAAAATACTAATAATATACAACAGACGATTATTGCCAAGGATTATGACGATTTATTTTATATTCATTCTTCCCCAAATTTTAATATAAAGCTTTTGAAACTTTTGAATTTTTCACTCGATAATAATAATGACTTTTTCATCTTCATAATATGTCATTTCATTAATCAATTTGAAAATCCTCTTGATAGAGAATTTTCATTTATAAATCATTTCGGCGAAAATTTAAATTTAAAGCAATCTTTTTATTTTGTCAATACAAGATTTAAAAAAAAATTCAATTTTTTAAAAACATTTATAGATCGTAATTTAGAATGCCAAGAAAATGAATACTTTGAGAGGACAAAGGAATTTAGTAAAATGCAAATTAATATTTCTCAAATACTCAGTTTATTCAAAGATCTTTGGAAAAATTCTGATTTTAATTCGTCTAGAATATTGAGAATTTATAATTTATCTTTAGATGAAAAAAAAACTAAGGAGAGTAATCAAGAAAATATGTTTTTGATTAATAGTCCTATCAAATCTTATATTTTTAATATTTTTTGGAAATTAATTCTTGACTTACTTTTTAATTATTTAATCTATTTTTCTTTATATAAAGAAGAAAATGAAGTTTGTTACATCTCGAAGTTTGCTGAATATGTGTTATATGTAAACCATGAATATTCATTGGATATAAAAATTTTCAGAGATTCAATGAACAAATTACTTATAATGATATTAATTTTAAATAAACAAATTTTAAAAAAAAAGACAAATAATTTGGAACACTCGTCGAATAAAGGTAATAAAAACAAGCTAGAAACAGTTTTAGAAAATCTTATTGACAATTTCAAAAATTTATTTGAATTAATTAAAACTCGAGAATTAAAAAATTGAAATTTTTTACTTTTTTAGTAATTAATGTATTGAACTATTCAAATCAAAAAAATTAAATCAATTTAAATGTTAATCAATTTTCATGATTATTCAAAATATATATAAACATCTAAATTTATTTTTTAATTGTATAAACAAGAATTTATTTTTAATTAAAAAAATTATAAAATTCTGTTTCTTGTTTGTTATCTTTATTAAATGGATTTTTTGATAAAGAAATCCATTTTATATATTTACATTTTAAGAACAAATTTTCGATTTTATTCTTCTCTAATTTACAAATCTTGTTTTGGTTTAAAATAATGCTATCTATTTGCATTATATTAATGTCGATTTTTATATTTTTAATTTTCATTTCTTCTAAAATATCGTTAAAATCTGATAAAAATTGTAAAAGATAATCAAAACCTTCTTCAGTAATTGAATTTTCCTCCAAGTATATTTTTTTAATTTTTGTGTATTTTACTTCTCCTAAAATATTACATATAATTTTAATATCTTCATCAGTAACCTTCTTGTTATTTAAATTGAGGATTTCTTCATTCAGATAATAAATAAACTCAAATTTTTGCAAACCATTGAATTTATATTCCAATGTAATTATGTATTTTCCTGAAAATTTTTCTTTTTCAAAAATATTAAGATCCAAACCTAAAAATTTTAAAGTAAAAAAATTTATTTGATAATAAATTAATTAGTTAATGATTTAAATCATTTAAGATTAACTTCAGTTAAAATAATTAAGAATTTAATTGAATAAATATTTTAATATTGTGCAAAAAAGAATAAATTACTTAATTTTTCCAGTTCTATAAAATCTATATCTTTTATTTTATAAATAAAATGAGGACTTATAAGAACTTCTTTTTCTGAAGGGAAAAATGAATATTGATCTATAAAAGCCATAGAACAGTTATTTTTAAGAATTTCATCAAAATCATACTCAATCACCATTTGAAATTTTGCTTTGGAGTCGAGTAAATTTTCTAATAAGAATTTTTCCTCATCATAATAAGCTGATATTATTTCATCAAATCTAATGTATTTATTAAATAAAAATTCTTCTTTATTGAACTTTATGGTATTAGTTTTTCTTTCATTTTTAGCTTTATGATAGGCAGAAAAAGGCTTATATAGATTCGTAATTTTATCATTGAAATTATATTTATCAGAATTAATTAAGGAAAATCCAGAATTATCTTTTCCTATATTTTTCAATTCTCCTAATTTTTCAATATTAATTTTATAATGCTCTGATAATAGTAAATTTTCTTTTGAATATAATTCTTTTTTAATCGATGAATTATTATTTTTATTTTTTCCTTTTTTCACTTGATGCTCATATTGAGTCCTATTGAATTTTACAGATATATTATTATTATCGTAATTTGGATGATTAATAATTTTGGAATCTTTGTTTTCGGAAGTTGTACTATTATATAAAGTTTTATTATTATATAATAATTGAGCATCATTATTTATTTTATAATTAATTTTTGTTTCCATAAAATCTTTTGATTTTTTATATTTATAACTATAAACAATTTTTTTAAAAAATTCTATAGAAGGTTCAAAATTTCTAAATAATCTCAATTTTAATTTTGGCTTATTTATCATAAGAACTGATAAATATTTATTAATTTCAATTTTATTTTTTAAAGAATAATTATCATGATTATCATTTAAATGAATGTATTCATTTGTGTTTGAATAAGTTGAATTTTCTTGGTTTTCTTTTCCAAAATCATAAATGTTATTATTATTGGGAAACTTTCCTATCCTTAATAGATTCATTTTTTGTATACTATTTACAGTATTTGATTTACTGATATTTGTTATTGTTGACAATAACAATAAAATAAATAACTTAATTTTACAATAATAAAAATCATAATTTTTTAAGGTGGCATTTACAATATGAAAAATTTCTCCCTCAAGAGTGAATAATTGAATTATTTTCTCAGCAAGATTTTCATTTTTTATTTCTTTTATTATTTTGAGATACTCCTCTTTTTGTGTTTGATATTTATAAATTAAAGAATATTTGTTTATCGAAAATATATTATCTTCATTATTCAAACTAGAAATTACGCCAAATGTTCCGTTAGTTTCTTTTTTCATGCTTTCATTTTTTTCTGTTAGGATATTTTTTTTTTTAAAATTATTTAAATTTTCTAATTTTTCTTTATTTTTGTTGAAATTTTCGTAATCAAAAAATTGCTTAAACTCGTCTTTCTTTTTATTTAAATTTTCTAAATCTTTTTGAAGTTTAATATATTTTTCTTTATTCTTAGGATTGAAAATCATACATTCTTCTTTCTTTTTTTTTGATTGGATCATCCGCTTTTTTTCGGTATTATATTGGGCATTAAAGACTTCTTTATTTTTAAATGAGTTTTTATTATTATTTGGTTTATTTATCGAGTCAAAATTTATAAATACATTTTGGTTTCTAGAATTATTACTTTGAATAATTGAATAATTATCCACACCTTGATTATTATAATTTAATTTGAAACTTTTATTGGAAAATGAAATATCTTGATTTTTTGGGAAATCCATAGAGAAATTATTTTGATTTTTTAAAATATCAGCGGAAGAATTTTCAATATTTTTTTTGTAATAATCTATAAATAAATCAAATTGATTTGAAAATTCCTCAAGTAAACTTTCGATTATATCATCTATAGTTTTAAAATTTTTTTCAAAGAAATTAATTTCCTTCCTTAAAATATGTTCCTTGTTAAACTCAGACTTAAAAGAATTGATTTGATCGATAATCCAATAAGGAATAATTAATTCTTTATAAAAAATTTCGTTATTGAATTTCGGGATTTTCAAGTTTCTAAAAACATTAATATTTGAAACCTCATAGTTATCTTTGTTCAAATAAAATAAATTATCGTCAAATTGAATCTTTAATATTTCACATAATTTAATTTCCTTGGTATAATTTTCATAAGGATTGACTCTAAATTTTTTATCTAAAGGTTTTAAAAGATCCTCAAATTCTTTTTTATTCATATCCAATTTTACTTTATTGCATTCGAGTTCTAATATTTTTTGAATCTCGTAACTATTTTTGTATTTTAATTTCTTTTTTTCATCTAATTTAGAGTATTTTTCACTATACCAGTCAATTGAAATATCCATACCATTTAGATTTTCTAATAAATTTAATCTGTTAACTCTTAAATTTTGAGCACAACGAAAAATTCTTTTAATTGGGAAGTTGAAATTTTCTGTTGAATTTAAATCTATGCAATAAATATATCTTCTAATATTTTGATCAGTTAAATTGTAAAAATAATTATTTTTAAGATCTAATACATATTTGTTATCTAAATGAATAATTTCTTTATTATGCTTTATGCATTCATTTATTAATTTATTTAAATCTATGTAAAAAGGAGTCCAAGTACAAAAAGCTTTTTTTATTAATTCTTCTTCAATTATGAAATTTGAGTGATAAAACCAATAAAGTTTTTTATCTTTTTTTTCTAATTTTTTCGGAGATTTAGATTTATCTAAGTTATCATCAAGTTTATTTGAATTTGAATCATATAAGTACAAATTTTCATTATCAAATTTCAAATTATGGTTATAAAAAAGACTATTATTTTTAATTTTATATCGAGAAAGGCAATTCTTAAAATTTGAGTCATATGTAAATTCCATCATAACTCAACTCAAATATTATAATTAAAAATAAATGTTGATTTTTGTCAAATAACTATTTGTTTTAAAATTTTAGAAAATAAACTAAAAAATTTTAAATAATTTTTTATAAAATAGGAAAATTAATGAAAACCTATCAAAACAAATTTTTTTAATACTAATAATAATTTAAAACTTAATGATTTTTTATTTTCAATTATTTATGCTTAATAACAAGATTCTCATTTAATTTTTATGCATTTCCAAAATAACTTTTCCTTCAGACATGTTTGAAATATAGTAAATAAAAGCTTCCTCGAAATTTTCAAGTGTGAATATTTTCGAGTAGCCTGTAATAAATAAATCACTTCCGCTTTCCATTGATTCTTTTATCATCGCTTTATATCCTTCTAGTTCCTTCATATTTAATCCATTAATCCACTCCATAAGCCACCATCCTTTCATCACTTTCTTTTCAAAAATAAAATCACTAGTATCAATGTCTTCCAATCTTCTCAATTCCAGGTTTCCAAAATGATATATGGTCGAATTTCTTGGCATTGCATTTAATATTTTTCCTGTAAAATCTCCTCCTACGCATTCAAAACACACAGTTGCATTCTCTTCTTGTGCAACTTGCTTCAGTTCATTTTTCCAATTCGCTTCTCTAGTTGAAATTACTTTATAAGCTCCGATATCTAAAAGATTTTTAATTGCCTCTTTCCTACGTACTAAAGAAATATTTTTTATTCCATTTTGAGCACATAATTTAATAAACATTTTTCCAAAGGCACTAGTGGATCCATTTTGAACAACAGCTGATACCTTGTGCTTTTTTAAAGTATCCAAAAATCCCAAAGCTGTCAGAGGATTTCCCATAGAAAACGTTAGCAAATTATAATCCAATTCTTTATCAAATATGAGACAATATTGCAAGGAAGTGTAATGATATTCGCCCCATAGTCCATAAAAAGAACCAGTCTTATTTGAGTTTGCTATTAAACCAACATGTTTTCCAATTAAATTTTTGTCTAATTTTGACCCTACTTGAGCAATAATTCCACTTCCTTCACCACCTGGTATTATAGGAAAAATATCTGGAATTGATCTTCCATATTGACCTTTTACAAATGCTAGATCTGCAGGATGAATAGTCGAAGTTTGGATTTTGATTAAAATTTCAGTTTCTCCTAATTCACGGAAAGGAAATTTGAAAAATATTGGATCACCATTATATTTTGATATACTCACTGCATTAAAAGAAATCTTTCCATCTACTTCAACCATTATTTTATTAGACTTTTTTAAAAATTTTATTGGATATTAATTAATTTCTAATCAGTTTTTAGTAAAATTATTTTATGAATTTCAAATATTAGGAATTTATTTTATTAATACACAAATTTTAAAAATATAAATTATTTTTACTAAATATCATAAATTTTGCTGAATTTAACATATTATTTGTTTAATAAAACATATGAATTTAAACTATAATCTATTTTCATCACCATTTGGTTAACTCTTTCGGGGATTGGGGA
>Ga0194116_10008594_pt1 | contig 10315 bp, 9 predicted proteins | sample TA2MahsurfametaG_4_FD_148617 | JGI IMG/M metagenome (GOLD analysis project Ga0194116, IMG submission 148617) | Freshwater microbial communities from Lake Tanganyika, Tanzania - TA2015008 Mahale S9 surface | ecosystem: Environmental > Aquatic > Freshwater > Lake | place: Tanzania: Lake Tanganyika... | reverse complement strand
ATCAGAATTAGTAAATGCTTTTAAAAATATAATAAAGAATAAAACTAAAGTTAATGAAATTAATGAAGAATTAATCAATAATTATTTATATACAAATAATATCCCTGATCCTGATATTCTTATACGAACTGGCGGAGAAAAAAGGCTGAGCAATTTTTTATTATGGCAACTTTCATATGCAGAACTATTTTTTATTAATAAAAATTGGCCAGATTTTAATTTTTTTGATTTAAAAAAAGTAATTAAGGCTTTTGGAGTTACTAAAAGAAAATTTGGCGGATTAAATGAGTAATTTTGCAAAAAGACTTATTATTTCTTTATTAGCATTTCCACTAATTTATATTCTTCTTTATCAAAAATATTTATTTAACATATTAATTATTATTACATTTTTGTTTTGTATTTATGAGTGGTTAAATCTTTTTAGTAAAAAAGGCCTACTTTTTATTTTTGGTCTAATTATTTTATTAATTTTTCTTATCTCCATATTAAGGATTTATAATTTAAGTGAATTTAATCTTAAATTTTTATGGTTAATTCTTATTACCTGGTTGACAGATATTGGTGGGTATATTTTTGGAAAATTAATTGGGGGTCCTAAGCTAATTAAAATAAGCCCAAATAAGACTTGGTCTGGATTAGTTGGGTCAATTTTTTTAAGTCAATTTGCTTTTTTAATTTTTTTTTTAGATCCTAACTATAAATTTAGTATTTCAATAATATTTGCCCAATTTATTTTATCAATTATAGGACAAGCTGGAGATATAATGATGTCCTACGTTAAACGTAAAAATAATAAAAAGGATACGTCTAACTTTATTCCTGGTCATGGTGGTTTTTTAGATAGGTTAGATGGGTTAATTTGGATAATAATATTTGGAAATTTTATAATTTAATGAAAAAAAAAATTTGTATTCTGGGTTCCACAGGCAGTATTGGTATTTCTACATTAAATATTCTTTCTAAAGATAAAAAAAATTTTGAGGTTTTATTATTAAGCGCTAATCAAAATTTTAAATTATTATTAAAACAAGCAAATGAATTTAAACCAAAATATATTTATGCAAATAATTTAGTTTTAGTAAATAAAATTAAAGATTTTTGTAAAAAAAATAAAATTATAATTATTAATGATCTTAACTCACTCAAAGAAATAAAATTTGATATTACAGTGTCGGCTATTTCAGGAATTGCTGGTTTATTACCAACTATTAATATTATTAAATTTTCTAAAAAAATATTAATAGCTAATAAAGAAAGTATTATTTGTGGATGGAAATTTATTTCAATAGAACTTAAAAAATATAATTGCACTTTTGCACCAATTGACTCGGAACATTTTTCAATTGCAAAGTTAATTGAACATAAAAATAAAAAATTAATAAAAAAAATCTACCTACTAGCATCAGGAGGGCCTTTCTATGGAAAATCTATTAATTTAAAAAAAGTTTCTCCTGATCAAGCTGCAAGACATCCTAATTGGAAAATGGGTAAAAAGATTTCAATTGATTCTGCAAATTTAATGAACAAAGTGCTCGAAGTAATAGAGGCATCTTTAATTTTTAATCTTCCAATAAATAAGTTTGAAATAATGATTCATCCTCAATCATTAATTCATGCTATTGTTGAATTTCAAAATGGCCTTTCCTCAATGATCTATCACAATAACGATATGAAAATACCAATTGCCAATTCATTATATGGAAATTCGTATATTAATAAAAATACAAATAAAAAAAATTACTTTGATAAAAGTCTTTCATTTTATGAACCGAAAATTGAAAATTTACCAGCAATAAAGATTTTAAAATTAACTAAACAGATAAATGAAACTGGATTTGTTATAATCAACATTTTAAATGAAATTTTAGTAGCAAGTTTCATCAATAATAAGATATATTTTACCGATATTGTGTATAAACTATTGAGTATTTTAAATTCAAAAATTGTTAAAAATTACTTAAAAAATAATAAGATTCGACATATAAATGACGTTTTTAAAGCATATAACTTTTGTAGGAGATTAGTATCTTGATACGATTTGTATTAATCTTTTTTTTTTTCTTAACAACTAGTTCTTACTCTGAGATTAAAAAAATCGACATTTCTGGAAACGTAAGAGTTAATTCAAACACTATAGAAACTTTAGTTGATAAAAAAAATAAAAACGTAGACTCCATATACATTAATGAACTAACTAAAAAAATTTATGATACTGACTTCTTTTCTGATGTTAAGATATCTTTTAGTCAAGATGTTTTAAAAATAGTAGTTATTGAAAACCCTGTTGTTAATTTTTTTTATATTAACGGTTTAGAAGAAGATGATTTAAAAGAAATTAATAAAATTACTAAATTAAAAGAAAACATTATTTTTTCTACTGCCAAATTAAAAAATGATACTGAAAATATTTTAGCATATTTAAAATCTCGAGGATATTTTAATTCAACTGTAAATCCAGAAGTAATTAAAATTGAAAATTCTCAAATTAACTTAATATATAATATAAATAAAAATCAAATCTCAAAAATTGAAAATATCTTTTTTATTGGTAAAAAATTTTTTAAGGATTCTATATTAATTGATGTTATATCTTCAAAAGAAGACAGCTGGTGGAAAATTTTTACCGCATCACCTTTTTCAGAAGAAAATCTTGAATATGATAAAATTTTATTAAAAAACTTTTATAAATCACGCGGTTTCTATGATGTTCAAATTGAAAGCGCTTTTGCTTCTATTACCAAAAATAATAATTTTTCTTTGACTTTTGTAATTAATTCAGGAAATAAATTTAATTTTGCTAAGGCCGAAATTAAAACTAATAATACGATTATTAAAAAAGACGATATTAATGAATTAAGTAAATTAGCAAATGATACTTTAAGAAATAAAGTTTACTCCCCAGCTATAACGACTAAAACTTATAATAAGTTAAATGAATATCTTGAAAAAAAAAAATATAATAATTTTGAAATAATTATTGATGAGTTAAAATTAAGCGAAAGCGATATTAATTTAGTTGTACAAGTTAATGACCGTAAAAAATCTTTAATTGGTAGAATTAATTTTTACGGTAATAATATAACTGAAGAAAAAGTAATTCGAGATAAAATTAATATTGTAGAAGGAGATTATTTAGATTTATTTAAATTAAGGAATTCTGTTGATAATATTAAATCTGCCGGATTGTTTAGAGATATTAATTATAAAATTATTGATTCTGATAGAAAAGATTTTAAAAATTTAGATATTTTTGTTAAAGAAAAACCGACCGGAAGTATAAGTGCTGGTGCTGGATATGGAAGTAGCGGATTTATGGTTGAGACATCAGTTAACGAAGCTAACTTTCTAGGGAAGGGTATTAATTTAAACGCTGTCATAAGAGCAACTAAAGAGAGAATCAACGGCGACTTTACTTACATCGAACCCAATTACAGAAATTCAAGTAGAGACCTTATTCTAGGACTTTATTCAGAGCGTAATGATTATGAAAATGCAGGTTATACAAATACCAGAGCAGGAACAAGAATTGGAACAAGATATGAGATTTATGAGGATGTATTTCTTAGACCGTTAATTTCATTGCAATATGACAGTGTATCAACTACTGCTAGTGCATCAAGTTTACTGAAGAAACGAGAAGGTGATTATATAACAAATTCAATAGGTTATAATATTTCTTTTGATCAACGAAACTCAAAATTTAATCCAACTTCAGGCTACATTTTATCTTTCGAACAAAATCATGCTACATTTTTAAGTGATGTTCCTAATATTGAAACCGGATTTAATGCTACAATATTTCAAGAAATTCTTGAGGATAAATCTACAGGTTCAGTAAAATTAAGATTAGCAAATGTTTCAAAGTTGAGCACAGATTCTGTAAAAATTTCTGATAGGCTCTATACTTCAAATTATGATATTAAAGGATTTGAGACAAGAGGAATTGGTCCAGTTGATGGGGGTGATCATGTAGGAGGAAATAATCTTGCAACATTAAGTTTTAAATCTTCATTTCCAAATTTTATTCCTAATAATTTTAAGTCAAATTCGTATCTTTTTTATGATTTAGGAAATGTATGGGGCGTTGACTATTCAGACACTATTTCAGTCAATAATAAATTACGAAGTTCAGCTGGACTTGGATTGGATATTACAACGCCAATAGGTCCAGTAAGTTTTATTTATGCATTACCAATTACTAAATCTTCAACCGATAAAGAACAAAGATTTGTATTTAATATTGGATCAAGCTTTTAACATTTATTTACAATTATTATGAATAATTTTTTTCATAAAAAAATAAAATTTATTTTATTAGAAGATTTAGAAAAAATTTGTAATTTATCTTATAAAAAAAAAATTAAAAAAAAAATATTAAATGTAAATAGTATAAAAGAAGCTAGTAATTCTGAAATTACATTTCTAAATAGTTCTAATTATTTAAAAGATGCTATGCATACAAACGCATTAGTATGCATTATTAATAAAAAATTTAAAAAATATTTAAATAAAAAAACAATACCATTAATTTCTGAACAACCCGAAATTGATTTTTATAAAGTAGTAAATTTTTTTTATCCAAATTCGAATGTTGATAATGAAAATGTTATACATTCTAAAAATATAAATCTGATTAAAAAAAACATCTTTATTGGTCATAATACATTAGTAGATAAAACGGCTGAAATTGGAAATGGTACCAAAATAGGAAATAATGTTATTATTAAGCCCAATGTGAAAATAGGTAATAATTGCCTGATTGGTTCAAATGTGATCATTAGTAATGCTTTAATTGGAGATAATGTAATTATAAAATCTGGAACTTTGATTGGTCAAACGGGATTTGGTTTTAAATATATAGATAAAACAAGACTTAATTTTCCACACATTGGAAGAGTTGTTCTTGAAAATAATTGTCAAATTGGCTCATTATGCACTATAGATCGTGGAACTTTATCAGATACAGTTGTTGGTGAATTCTCTACAATAGATAATCAAGTCCAAATAGCTCACAATGTCAAAATAGGAAGCTTTTGCATTATTGCGTCTCAAGTTGGCATTGCCGGCAGCACTATAATTGGCAATAATGTTTTAATTGGAGGTCAAGCTGGTATCTCTCATCATTTAAAAATTGGTAATTATGTTAAAATTGGTGGAAAAAGTGGTGTAGTATCAAGTATTGATGACAATCAGATTGTTATGGGTTACCCAGCAAAAAGTTTAAGAGAATTTGTAAAGCAAAACAAGAAATGATTTTAAAAAAAGAGATTAGCAAAAAAGAAATAGAAAACTTAATTCCTCATAGGGAACCTTTTTTATTGATTGATAAATTAATTAATATTGTTCCTATGATTTCAGCTACAGGAATTATGAATATTACAAAAGACAGTTTTTTTTTCAGTGGACATTTTCCAGGCCAACCTGTAATGCCGGGAGTTTTAATCGTAGAAGCCTTTGGTCAAAGCGCCGCCGCATTAACGGCATACAGTTTAGATCCACAGATAGTAAAAAATAAATTGGTGTATTTAATGACAATCCAGAATGCTAGATTTAGAAATCCAATTTTTCCTGATTCAGAGTTACAATTAAATATAACGGCTTTAAAATCAAAAGGAAAAATATGGAAGTATAAAGGTATTGCCATGATAGATAATAAGATTATGGCTGAAAGCGAATGGATGGCAACAATTGTTGATAAAAAGAATGATCAGTAAAAAATCCTTTATTAATAAATATGCTAATTTAGATTCCTCGGTTCAAGTTGGTCATAATACTTTTATTGACAAAGATGTTAAAATTGGAAGAAATGTTAAAATATCTGCAAATGTTTTTATAACTGGTAATACAATAATCTCTGATGGATGTGAAATATACCCATTTGCGTGTATTGGAACTTCTCCTCAACATTTAAAATTTAAGAGCGAGGGAACAAAAGTCTTTATTGGAAAAGATTGTATTATTAGAGAATTTGTAACTATAAATAGAGGCACAGAAGAGAGTGGTGGTATCACAACTGTTGGAAGTAAGTGTCTGTTTATGACATCATCTCATGTTGGGCATGACTCTAAAATAGGTAATAAAGTTGTTTTTGCAAATAATGTGGCAATTGCTGGTCACGTTGAAATTGATGATAACGTGATTATAGGTGGAAATTCAGCTGTTCAGCAATTTACACGTATTGGAAAATTAGCAATAGTTGGAGGTATGACAGGAGTTGAGAAAGACGTTATCCCATACGGTTTTGTAATTGGAAATAGATCGCATTTACATGGCGTGAATATAATTGGTTTAAAAAGACATAACTATCAATCTAAAGAAATCAGCATTTTAAAGAAATCGATAGATCTAATTTTTTCGAATAAATTACTAAAAAACGGCATTAATGAAGCCAAAAAATTTAATAAATTTCAAACAGTTAAAGAAGTAATTTCTTTTTTGGAAAAGAGTAAAAAAAGACCAATATGTAGACCTTAAATTTTTATGTTAGCTCTAATACTAGGTGATACAAATCTACCAAAAATTTTAATAAAATTATTAAAAAAAAAAAAAATTAAATTTATTATTTTAGACCTGACATTTAATGAAATTTATAGAAAATATCACAACTCCTTTAGCATTAATATTACTGAGGTAGATAAAGCTTTGCAAATTTTAAAAAGTAATAAATGTAATAAAATCATTTTTGCAGGAAAAGTTCTTCGTCCCAATCTTTCATTAAGTGATTTTAATTTTAGATCCATAAAATATTACAAAAGATTATACGTTGCTTTCAGAAAAGGAGATGGAAGCATTTTGAAAGAAGTAATTAAAATTTTTAGAGAAAATAAGATACAAGTCTTAAATAGTATGAAATTCACTCCAGAGTTAATTTTTAAAGATAAGCTTATTAACAATGTTCAAGTAAGTTATAAGGATAAAAGTACTATTGAAAAAGGCGTTAAAATAATTAAGAGTTTAAGTAAATTTGATATTGGTCAGTCTGTAATAATAAATGATGGTTTTGTTTTAGCAATAGAAGGACCAGAAGGCACAGACAAAACTATTAAAAGAGCCTCATTTTTAAGAAAGAAATATAATTTAAAACAAAAATCTATTTTAATTAAATTTCCAAAAAGTAATCAAGATCTCCGAGTTGATTTACCTACAATAGGCTTTAAAACTGTTCAAAACTGTATAAAGGCTAATATTAAAGGTATCGCTCTAAAAAGAAATAAAAATATTCTTTTAGATAAAAAAAGAATTCTAGATACAACAATAAGAAACAATTTTTTTATTACATCAATTTAATTGTCTAAAAAAATATTTATTATTACCGGTGAACCATCAGGAGATAAAATAGCTTCTTTGATAATTAATGAAATTAAGAAAAAAGATATAAATATAAAATTTTTGGCAATTGGTGGAGATAATCTAAAATTACAAAATATAAACTGCATTTTTGATATTTCTGAAATTTCATATATGGGTTTTCTTGATGTGATCAAGAACATATTTGCTATAAAAAAAAGAATTAATTATACAATTAAAAAAATTTTAGAATTTAATCCTGATACTATTTTTTCTGTTGATTCTCCCGATTTTACATTTCGAATTTTAAAAAAAATTAAAAATAAAAATAGTCAAATTAAAACTGTACACTTAGTAGCTCCACATGTTTGGGCTTGGCGAGAAAACAGAAAAAAAATTCTATATAAGTTTATAGATCATTTACTTTTTCTTTTTCCTTTTGAAAAAAAATATTTTGAGGGTTTTATTAGAAATTCATTTGTTGGTCACCCTTTTCTTGATTTTTCTGTTTTTAAAGTTAATGAAACTAAACAAATAAGTAATAAGTATTTTACATTATGCCCAGGTAGCCGAAGTTCAGAATTAAAAATCTTTATGCCCATATTTATTGAAATAATTAAAAAAATAAATTTTAATCAAAAATTTATTTTTCATATTCCAACTATTGAAAATAATAGAAATTTAATAACTAATTATTTAAAAAAATCTAAAATTAGTAATTTTATAATTACTACAACTGAAAGTGACAAAAATTTTTATATCCAAAATTCAATTTTAAGTGTTTCCAAATCAGGAACAATTACACTTGATATTTGTAAAAACAAATGTCCATTAATTGTTGTCTATAAAACATCTTGGTTGAACTATTTGTTAATTAAACCTTTTATTAAAACAAAATTTGGTAATATTATAAATGTTATTGCGCAAAAAGAAATAATACCTGAATTAATACAAAACAAATGTAATTCAGATGATATTTATAAAAAAGTAAAAGAATTTATTGATGATGAATTATTAAGGAATGAAGTTGTCTCGCAATATTCTAAAATTTTAGAGACTATAATTGTTCCTGATAGTCTTAAAAAAATCTCAAATTATATTGTTGAATAACAATTATCTTTTATTGATGTCTAAAAAGTTCCTTTTTGTTGATCCAGCATATAATTGTCTAGGTCTATTTAATTTATTACTTGGATCTGAGTACATTTCTTTCCAATGAGCAATCCATCCAGAGGTCCTAGCTACAGCAAATAGAACGACAAACATTTCAGTTGGAAAACCCATTGCACTAAGGGTTATTCCAGAATAAAAATCTATATTAGGGTACAGTTTTTTTTGAACAAAATAGTCATCATTTAGAGCAATTTTTTCAAGTTCTATAGCTATTTTTAATAAGTCATCATCTTTTTTTCCCAAAGCCTCAAGCACTTCATGACAAGCTTTTTGCATAACCTTAGCTCTAGGATCATAGTTTCTATATACTCTGTGTCCAAATCCCATCAATCTAAAATTGTCATTAGGATCCTTTGCTCGATTTATATATTCGGGAATATTTTTGACGCTTCCAATTTTTTTTAACATGTTTAATGCTGCCTCATTAGCACCACCATGTAATGGTCCCCAAAGTGCAGAAAAACCAGCAGCAACAGATGCAAATGGATTAACAGCTGAAGAAGCAGCCAATCTTACAGTTGAAGTAGATGCGTTTTGCTCATGATCTGCATGAAGTATAAATATTTTTTCTAGTGCATTAGCTAGTACTTTATTTATTTTATATTTTTGTGCTGGAACAGAAAAACACATATTTAAGAAATTCTCGCAATAATTAAATTCATTATCAGGATATACAAATGGTTGGCCAATTGAGTATTTATAGGCCATAGCAGCTAAAGTTGGAACTTTAGCTATCATTCTTCTGGATGATATCTCTCTTTCTTTGGGATCATTTACATTAGCAGAGTCTGCATAAAAAGCAGATAAAGCACCCACAACGCCTAACATCATAGCCATAGGGTGACTGCCGCGTCTAAATCCATTGTAAAAAGATCTTATTTGCTCATGAACCATAGTATGGTTTTTAATAGCACTAGAAAATTCGTTGAATTGATCTTTTGTAGGAAGCTCACCTTTAATTAGAAGATAAGCAACTTCTAAAAATGAACTCTTTTCAGATAATTGCTCAATTTCATACCCTCTATATAAAAGAGTTCCTTTATCACCATCAATAAAACAAATATTGGATTGGCAACTCGCAGTCGAGGTAAAACCTGGATCAAAGGTAAAATGACCGGTATTTTTATAAAAATCCCTAATATCGACGACTGAAGGACCAATGGTACCTTTTTTGACTGGTAATTCGTATTTTTTACTGTCTATTTCTATGAAACATTTGTCTGACATAAAATTTAGTTATCAGTTTTTAATATTTTTGTCTATTTTTGTAATAAATAGTTCTAATCGGTTTACAAACTCATTTAAACCTAAAGAATTAGCTATATCGTAGATAGCCGGACCATACTCAGAACCAGTTAATATAATTCTTAATGGCTGTCCTAAATCTTTAAAGTTAATTTTTTCAGTTTCAATAATTTTATCAAAAATATTTTTTAAATAATCTTTACTTATATTATTTTCTTTTTTTACAAGAGAATAAATATTTTTTATAATATTTAATTTAGATTTATCTATTTTTTGTATCTGCTCTTCCTTTAGTTCATAAGAAAATATGTATTTAGAGTTATTATATATGTCCTCTAATGACTTTGATTTGTTTTTTAAGAATGATAAATTTATTTTAATAGTTTCGTGAAATTTTTTAGGAATTTTTTCCTTATACAATTCAGCATAATAAACTAATTTTTTTAGTAAATTTTCATTCTCAGTGGATTTTATATAAAATTCATTCATAGATTTAATTCTATCAAAATCTAACTTCGAGGGAGATTTTCCAATATTTTTAAAATTAAAAAATTCTATACTTTCCTTTTCTGAAAAAATTTCTTTATCTTTATAAGACCATCCTAAC
>Ga0194116_10008593_pt1 | contig 10316 bp, 8 predicted proteins | sample TA2MahsurfametaG_4_FD_148617 | JGI IMG/M metagenome (GOLD analysis project Ga0194116, IMG submission 148617) | Freshwater microbial communities from Lake Tanganyika, Tanzania - TA2015008 Mahale S9 surface | ecosystem: Environmental > Aquatic > Freshwater > Lake | place: Tanzania: Lake Tanganyika... | reverse complement strand
TTTTTAATTTAAAAATATTCAATTTAATTAATTTCATTGACGGAAGCATTGAAAATTTTTATATTTCATAATTATTTTTACTATCTTATTTGAAAATATATATAAAAACAAAATTTTTTTATTAAATTCTAATTTAATCTTCCTTTTTAATTAAAATGTTTATATTTATAATTAAATTTACTTATTTAACTAAAAATTCAAAAATGTTTGTCAAACAAAATAATTTCATTGGAATTATTTATCTTTTTGATTTCCACTTCTCATTTTTTTTATAGCCTCCATAGTATCAAGAAACTTTTTTTGGGAAATCGTATAATCTGGGTAACATATATTTTCGAATATTGATTCCGCTTCACTTTCCAAGAATTTATAATTTTGATCTATCAAAATTTTTTTGAAATCTTCAAAATTTATTTCTTTAGCTTTACTTTTAATCTTTAAAATATTAAATAAAATGACATTTTCCCTTAAAGATAATAAGGTTATGGCTTTTTTACAATAATCAATAAAATTTTCGATATCTATTCCTTGATTGCTAGCTATTTTATAACTTTCTGATAAAAATAATTTTAAAGCTGTGTAATAAATAATATTTTTTTCAGCTAGATTATTATTTTCCATTAACTCAATTAAAAATTTAGGGAAAATTCTTCCTTTATTTGATATATCCAATTTATGAAAATTATTTCTAATTTCATTCTCTTCGTCATCATTTAAGTTTGGTCTTAGAAATCTTGCTTTGTCTGGTAAATAGTATTCATTTAGAGGAATTTTTTGAATAATTTCATCACACAAAATCATATATAAAATTCTTCTTTTTTCATTAATTGTTATTCCGAAGATTTTATAGGCAGCTGAAAATAATATCTCTCTAAAAGTTGTGTTCAACAAAATTGCAATAATTCCTTTTTTGGAATTGGTAAAATCATTTAATCCTATATTCTGCAAATATAGTGGAATCTCCAAATCTTTATTGAAAATAATTTTTAATAAATCTGGATTTTCATTATTTAAAAGTATTCTATCATTTAATTCTATATGATTAATATTTATTTCATTGATTACACTTGAAAAATTCAAAGAACTGGAAGAGGCATTTTTACAATCCTCAATGTCCTTTTTACCTGACTCATCAAGCATTGATTTTTTATTTATTATGTCCATTATGTATTTTTCTGAAACCAAAGTTAATTTTTCTCTCTCTTCCAAAGCAGCTATATTCTTTGCGTTGAATAAAAAGTCCGCCAATTTATCCAATTCGTTCTTTTCCTTGTCGTTTTTATATGTATCATAAATCGCTGAAGTATTTTCGGGAAAATTATATAAATATTTTATTATTGCTCTAGGGTACCTTCTTACTAAATTTAAATTACTTAAGAATTGAGCTTTTAATCTCTCCATAACATTTGATGATCTTTGAATGTAATCAGTAAAAATTAATACTATAAGAGATTTTCCTCTTATTATCCTTTCTGCTATTCCATAATATTTAAAATTTTTCCCCAAAAAAACAACTCCCTTTTTGTTTATTCTGACATTTTCTTCAAGGAGTAGATTAAATATTATTTCTGAAATATCTTTATCCTGATATATAACATACTGACATGTATTTTTAAATCCGTGAACATAGTCTTCTAATCTTAATCTCAATAATTCATCTTCTTCTGTATAAAATTGATTATTTGTTTTTGGATCAATCAAAAAATTACAATATTCTTTACAAGCCATATTTAAATCTTCATTTATTTCGATTTCTGGTAATGACTTTGCGTGATGTAAATATTCTAATAAATTTTCTATAGAATCTTTTAAAAAAGAATAGCGATCTATATTTTCATATTTTCTTCTCATTTGCTCTATTTCAGGTATTAATTCTAAAGGGTTTTTTCTTAATTTTGTTAATTCTCTAATGAAAACCTCTGATAATTCTATCTTGGTTATAGAATTAGCATCATTTACCAAAATTATTAAGATAAAAATGAATTCTTCCTTAATTTCAGTTGATAACCCAATACTTGAGATATTTTGATCTTTAAATAGTAATTGAATTTCTTTTTTAGTTGATGTATGATCAGAGAATAATAAATGATTTATTATTTCAAAAGGACTCTGAGAATATTTAGAGACACATCCAATAAATTGTAAATTTTCATTACTCTTAATAAAATTTTTACAATATTCTATCATTAATTTTTCATCAAAATCGAAGAAAAAAATTTCGTTATTAATAGCTTTTTTTGTAATTTGCTGTTTTGACAACACTTTTTGTGCTAGTTCATCCAACAATAATTTTCTATTTAATATTTGCATTGGTTCGTTTAATTTCAAAATATCAATGAATGATTTAACTTTTTCTCTTGAAATATGTTCTTTATCGGATAATAAATTATCTTTTAGAATATTGAAATCATTAAGATAATCTAAAGGTGAGGTTCTAATATTGTTAATATAATCGATTAACATATTATCAATTTTTAAAGGATTTGATGATTTTAGTAATAATAATGATTCTTCACTTTTATAATTATCAATGAAAATAACATTCAAAAGAAAAATATTTTTAAATTTTTTCACACTCAGACCATAATAATTAACTATTGGATCATTTAAAATAGAAAGGAAATTATTTGTTTTATCATAATTTAATAAAAGTTTAGCAATAACTTTTTCAAAAGTTTGATCTGCCTCTTGTATTTGTGAGAAAGTTGAAAACTCTTTAATATTGCTTTTCTCTAATGTATCTCGTATGGTTTTTATATTGTTTACTTCTTGAAAATTTTTTAAAATTGTTTTATTTACTTCAGATTCATGAGAATATTTGTTGATAAATATATCCAATTGCTTTTGACAAGAAATCGAAATTGATTCGTTAAATTTAATTTCTGAATGTCTTTCATAATTATTAACAATATCAGTTATATCCTCAATTTCCTGCTTAGAAGATTTTCCTTTTGTATTTAAAGGATTGCTCAATATTAATATTAGTTTTCTTAATAGATTTTTTTTATCTTGATTGAAAAGATTTATTAAATTTTTGAATTCTTGTATGAAAAATTTTTCTTCATCCATTTTTCTTTCTCAATTAATTAATTTTTTATTAAATAATCGACACTATTTTTAAGAAATTATTTTAATATCTTTTGTAAATTTGTTAAATTAATTCAGCCATTTTGTCGTTTTTTCTACAAATTTAAAAATTTTTATATAAATTTGTTATTGTTTGTTACTAGATTATTAATCCTTTTACTAAAATGAGATAACAGGCCTTCGAAATTTTACAGGTATATATTTTTTTTAATTTTTATTAATAAGGAATTAAAAATGATTTAAATTCAATTTTGCAAAGTGTTTAATATTTATCAATTCTTAAATAAATGCTAAAAATTTTATAAATACTAATTCTTAACTCATGATAAAGTATAAAATAGTTCTTTTAAGAATAAAAATACTATTTAAGTAACTTTATAAATATCTACATATTAACTCCATATATTTTTAAAAAATAAACAATTCTAAGTTTAAATAAAATTCTTTTTTCTTTTTTGGTTATATTCATTTTGTTTTAACTCCTCCAGTTATAATCACAATATTTCAAAAAAGTAATCATTAATCAATACTCAATTATTAAAGCAAACTAGAAATATATATTTAGTTCAGTTTAAATTGAATTACTTTTCAGAAATTATATCATTTAAAAAAACTAATCGATTCTAAGCTAATAAACGATATCTTAGTTAAGGGATCTAATATCAAAAAATTATAATTTCATTTTTTATAAATTGATTGAAAGTTATTAATTAAAAATAAAATAAAAATTATTTATCAATGGAATGTACTACTAGAAAGATTAAAATGAGTGAATTCAAGAAAAATAACGGAGAAGATGGAAATAAATTATGGGTTTTAATTGATAATAAAGTTTATGATTTAACTGATTTCAGTCATCCAGGAGGAAATGAAATTTTAATGGATGAACATGGAACTGATCGTATAGATGAGTTTGAAAGCATTCATTCTCCTGCAGCCAAGAAGCAAATGACCAAATACTTGATTGGTGAAATTGATTTATCTAAAGAAGGAGGTTCTGAAGGAGAAAATAATAATAAAACCTATACGGATAAAAAAACTGATAAAATTGTAACGAAAAATGAAACTTCGTTTAACTATATGATATTTTTACCAATTTTATTAATAATTGTTTTTGCTATATTTGCTTTAGTAAAAAAATAATTTTCTATAATATTGATTATTTATGATTTTAGTAAAAAATAAAATTATTAAAATAAAATGTTTTAATATTTATCAAACAATTTATTTAATATTAAGGAATGTTTATAATTATTTATTAATTTTAATTCTTTTACGCAATAAGTAGAAGGATTTTAATTTTTGAAAATTGGATTTTCTATTAATATTATATTAAAAAAATCATAAAATGGATAATAATAAAATAACTATTGTTTCCACTAAATCAATACATCAATCAAAATCTACAAATTTAGATAAATCCATTATATCAACAAATTCTTATGAATCTTTAAAATTAAACGAGGAAAATTATAAACTTGGAAATGATTTTATTAATGAAATTAACAATAATAATAATTTAGAAAACGATTTAAAATATAGGAATGACTTAAATTATAAAATTAATCCAGAACATCAAAAAAATACGAATAATTTTATGTTTAGAAAGATTATACCTTTATTTTTTCTTTTAGTTATTTTATTCTATTTCAATCACTTTTATGAGAAAAAAAATTACCTTTATCTTCAGGATAAAACCAATAGCTTCTCTAGAGATAGTTGCATTATAGAATTTTTTCCTGAAGTTTTATATAAAGCAACCTGGAAATTTTTTCTTGTGAATAAGACTTTAAAAAATACTTTTTTAACAATAATATTTTACTTCAATGACCTTATTTTTTTCTTCTCATGTTTTTTATGGATAATAAACTCTAAAAAGGAAAATTGGAGTTTTTTATTTTCTTTGATTATAATTGGGCTTTCAAAATATTTTGCTCTAGAATTTTATTTAATAAGAAATCAAGAAGATATTCTCTGGAAAATACCAAATTTTCCTTTTTTCTTAACTATTCAAAACAGTAATCGGAATGAAAATACTTTTTTTAGTTCTTCTTCTACACTGTTAATGATTATTATAAAGCAATTAGAGGATAATAAATTCAAAAAATTGAAGAGAATTACATTGATATTTCTATTCTTGAATATTTTATTATCTGTTTTTTTAAAACTTCAGAGTATTTTTGGAATTATTATTGGAATGTTACTTGGATTATATCTTAATAAAATTTCGGATGAATATTCAAAGGTTTTTAATTATATTTATAATTTCAACGAAGGCGAAGAAGAAAGTAATAATAATCAAGCAATGATTACTATTGATTTTGAAAAAAAAATTAAAGAAAATATTGAAAAAATTATAAAAAATAAAAAATACATTGAATTGAATAACTTGAATGAAAGAAGTGAAGTCTAAAAAATAAAAAATACACTCTATTTAAAATAATAATAATCTATTAAAATTAAACATAAATCTTTATATATAAAATAAATATAAAAATATTTTAATATTAATTGAAAAGGTTCAATGAAAGATGTTTATTAAATTTGGAAGTCTTAAATTGTCTTCTTCATAATCCTAGTTTCACATCATTATTCGTTTCATAAATATTTCAATCTATTTTATTTCTATCAATTGTTCGTCTTGAATTTTTAATAAACTAATATTTTAAACAAGAATATAAATATTAACTTTTTAGGGCCTTTTTATTTTGGTATGAGAAGCACGGGATAACCAATTCTGACTTTTATGAAATGTTCTACAAATATGACAATATACTAAATAGCTATGATATGTTAAATAACTAATATTAAAATCTAGTCTTAAAATACAAAACTAATTTCTCATTAGGACTTTAAATATAAATATCTATAAGCATTAAAGGATCAAAAATCAACGAGATAATTTTAAATCAAAATAAAAATACTTTACATTTTTTTAGTTCATATTTTAGATCTAAGAAGTTCAATTTGATTTTTTTAATAGTTTAGAAAAGAAAATAAATAATTCGAGTTAAAATACAAACAAATATTATAAAAATTTCAATAAGGCTCAATTTTTTCTTTATTTAATAGAATAAGCTCAACATAATAAGGAGAAGTTATTTTATTTATTTTTCGGAAAATTATTTAATAATTAAAAAAATATACAAATTGAGATCCTTTTTAAATTATTAGATAAAAATGACAACTAAAGAAAAATACAATTTTCCCAAAGGACCTCTTAACAAAGACGAAATTGCAAAATTCAAAAATATTTTTGATGCGTTAGAGAAAGATTCTCAGGCTTATGATTTTCTTACTCCCGTAAATTACATTGGTAATTATAAAAATTTAACTCAAAGAACTTGGTTTGGACGACTATCCAAAGATCATTAAAAACCCGATGGATGTATCAACGATAAAAGTAAAAATCACTTTTTATAGTTCTACTTTAAACCTTTTTCAAAATTATATAGATTATTTACTTCTAATTTTATATTAATTTTAGAAAAACCTTAAAAACAACAAATATACAAATATTTCAGATGTATTTTCGGATATCCAGTTAATCTGGGATAATTGCAGAATGTACAATATGGAAGGATCTGTAAATTACTTTTTTAAAGCTTTTAAAATTTAGGAAATCTATAAAATGGCAAATCACTGTGAAAAATTAGTCAAAAAATTAACAGATAAATTTTTTAAAGTTTCTGCAATTGATTCAAGTTCTGTCAAAACAAGTAAAATAATAACATCATTATTCAATATTAACTTTTTTAGAAAAAGAAAAAGCTTCAGAAATCAAATCGGAAGAGTAACTATTTTTATTTCACTAATAATTTATCTAAAATTTCCTCAAAAATAAAATTTATTCATGTAGTTTGGGGCAATCAGATAATGATGAAAATGATAATGGAGAAAATTTATCTCTACAAGAAAAAGTTAAATTGACTGACTCAATTAGAAAGCTTTCTAACAAAGGTCTATCAGCAGTAAATTTTAAAATAATTAAAATTAATTGAAAATTTAATTTTAGTTAGTAAGATTAATCCAAAAACAACGTCCACAAGCAATTGAAGACTTAGATAGTGAAAAATTACAAATTAAAATTGACCAAATTGACAGAAAAACCCTTAAACAAATTGAACTGTTAATAGAAAGTTCAACTAATACTAATTTCGAAAATTACGAAGAAAACTCTCAAGCTAAGAAAGCTGCTGCTTAAGAAGAAAAATAATTAAAATTTTTATAAGATACAAATATTAAAATACTTCTTTTAATTTATTCTATTAATTATTAAAATTTTTATTAAATAAAGAATACTTATTTACTAAATATTATTAAAAAAGGACTTTATTTATAAAAAGATAAACATATCTCTACAACTCTAAATTATATTTATATTAATAAATTTGTCAAAATATAAAAATAGTAATAATGTTAAGTTATTTTTTTTTCTTGCCACCTTTCCCTTTTCCTTTCTTCTTAGCTGCTTCTTGAACTGTCACAGTGTGAAATAATCCCAAAGATTTGAATTCGAATTTATTATTAAAATTGAGACTGGACATTTTCCCTAAATTACCCTTAACAACCATACATCTTTGATGGAAAATTCTAAATTATTATTTCAAATTATTAAAATATAACTAAATAAAAAAAACAAACATTTAGTTAATATTATAAAATATAACCCTAATTTTTCTTTTAGTATCTCATAACTCAACTTGAAAAAAGCATTTGTTGTATAAAAACACTGAAGATAAAATGTACATACCCCTAAATTATTATAAATAGTTGCTGTGTCAATAGTATCTCCTCCTATTGTATATTCTCTAGAAGTCTTTGCTTTCCAATAGCATCTAAATGCCCATTCATATTCTCTTAACCTAATTAATAAGCTTCCTAAATTACAAAAAACCAAAGCACAATCAGGATTGGTAGGAGGCAATTTATCTGTTATTAATTTTGCTTTCATATAATATCTTAAAGACATTAGATTTAATTCCAAACTTTCGTATAAATTCCCAAACATTAAGTAAAAATATAAATCAGCCTGGCTCGAGATGCATTTATAAAAGTGATAGTCTTTTTCTGCTTTTTCTAATTTAGCAATAGCTTCCTCATATTTTCCATTTATTTGATCTTTTAATACTAACAATAGAGTCTCAACAACCTATGTTTTGAAAATTTAGAGATTTTTTTAATTTAAATAAATGTAATAACTTACTTCAACGTGAAGTTTTTTAGGAATAATCATGACCTCTTTTATCAAACAAGGATAAACATTTGAGTTTAATAAAATATCTTTAAAAGAATTTTTAAGAAACCGATTTTTGAGAGTTTCTATTGTTTTATCTCCAAAATACTTCATTTCTTCAAATTTAACATCTGGTAAATCATCAAAAAATAAGGGTTTTGGTGGCGGCTCTCTCCCACCAGATTTTTTTGCTCCTTTCAGCTTTTCAATTTTCGCATTATCATTATCTTCGATTCGTTTTTTTGCCGCTTCATCTAATTCTACTTTTAGAGTCTGCATTGGAAATTTAAAGACTTCTTGTTTGTATTTATTATTAAATAAATAATTAGAACTATTTGGAATTGAGTTTTGAGTTGTTTTTATAACTGCGTTCATTTCAGGTAAATCTTTATCTAATAAAGATAAAGAATCCAGTAAAAAATCCATATCTGTTTTATCAGCATTGCTTTGCATTCTTTTGGCTTCTATTACATTTTTACTCTCCGGCCATAGATTATCATCATCCAAATTATCAACGTTCTCATTTATATTGTCTAATTTACTAAATATATCATTGAGTTCCAATTCTAGAATTATTTTGTAAAAATGTTCTAGCGCTTCTAATTGTTCTTTATTTTCATTTTCTGGTATATTTAAGGCAAACGTTGATAATATGAGAACAAATGAAGAAAATGTAAAATTAATTTTGGTTGAATCTATATTTATTGCAGAAAAATGCTCATGTACTAAATCTGGAAAATTCTTTAATTTTGGGTCATCAAAAATATTGTAAAATTTATCAACAACACTTTTATTGGTAAAACTTATTCGAATTGGAAAAAGAAAATAACTCAATATTTTTGCAATAACATTCGATTCAATATTATTAAATATATTTTTCTCCCATATAATCCTTATTAATTCAGAAATATTCATTAATTGAATATTTTTTTCTGGTATAAAACTTGAATTTCCACAAAAAATATGATAAAGAGAATCAGAATACTTTTTAGAAAAATTGATACTTTCATTGCTTAAAATTGAATTTAGAAGTTTTTCTTGATCTTGAAAATCAGGAATTACAATATCAATGTAATTTTCATTATCTTCTCTAATATTTTTAATTACCTTTATAACAGTATTATTTGAGAATGGTACTTGTGATTTATTCATGAGAACTTTATAAGAGTCAACTGTCATCTCATTTATATCATTCGGGAACTCTCTATCCAATTCATTATTCTGTTCATTATTCGATAAAAGATTTCCATTGTTTTCTTTTTCGTTAGTCATTAAATTGCTAAAGGTTTCTTCATCTATTTTTTGTGTTTTGAGGATTTTTAATTGTTGTCCATAAATAAAGAATAATAGAATTAAAAAATTCTCGTATGTTAAATAATCTTTATCCTGAATTAATTCATTCACATAATGATTTAGATAAAATATATTATAATCACAGACATCTATTAGTTTATTTTCAAACATCAATCTAAAAAAGTTTATCTTTGGAAGTTCATCAGGTGCCAATATATAGTCATTATAAAGATCTTGAATTAGTTTGAGAATTTTATTATCAAAATTTTTCGGTTCCATTTTTTAATTTATATTTTAAAAAAAAGCCATATTTTATTCATGAATTTCAAAGAAAAGAATATGCAAATTAAATCTAATTTAACGAATTGTATTTACAAGAAATGAGGCAAATCCCTTAAATTTAAATTAATTCTTATAATCATAATTTTAAAATTTCTCAGTGAGAATAAATTTTATAATTTATAAATTTAATAAATATAAATATTTGTAAAATAAACATTTCTGAGTTAAATTTATGTTAAATTGATTTGAAAAATTTAAACTAAATGAATAAATTTATTTAAGTTTATTTATTGAGTTTAAAGTTTATCAGCCACATTTATTTAAAAATATTAATCAAAAAGTAGAATTGTAATATGGGGATTGGGGATTGGGGATTGGGGATTGGGGATTGGGGATTGGGGTGAATCCCCCATCCCCA
>Ga0194116_10008590_pt1 | contig 10319 bp, 7 predicted proteins | sample TA2MahsurfametaG_4_FD_148617 | JGI IMG/M metagenome (GOLD analysis project Ga0194116, IMG submission 148617) | Freshwater microbial communities from Lake Tanganyika, Tanzania - TA2015008 Mahale S9 surface | ecosystem: Environmental > Aquatic > Freshwater > Lake | place: Tanzania: Lake Tanganyika... | reverse complement strand
ATGAAGAACTAATTCCTTTTTTATCTCCAATTCTTTTTCTTTCTTTCAAAGCTTTATTGTGTAATTCGAATGCTTCATTAATTTTTCCTTGTCTTTTGTACAAAAGACCTAAATTATTGTAACTTTCACAGATGCCTTCTTTATCATCAAGCTTAATCTTAATTTCCAAGGATCGTTTGTATAATTCTTCTTGTTCTTTCTCTTTTCCAAAATGACCCTGTAATACTCCCAAATTATTTAAAAAACCTGCCGTCAAATCATAAAATTTATATTTTTCTGCATCTATTAATGACTCATTAAATATAGAGAATGATTTCGCCATATTTCCTTCGCGCCATTCAAGTGCGCCTAATTTTCGCCAACCTATCAGACGCCCATATTCATCATTTAATTTTGATTTTACCTCAATTACGTTTAAAATTTTGTTTCGAGCGTTTTGATATCGTCCTTGTAACATATCATATTGCGCATCATTTAGCATTAAATCAGAAAGAACTTTTTCATTACCTAAAAGTTGAGCCTCTTGAGTTGCAATTTCCATTGTTTTTTCGAATCCTTTTAACTGACCTGTAAGATAAAGTTTATCTAATAATCCTTGAAGAATTTGCAAATCCAACTCACCAGGTTGTTTGGGAAATTCATTAAGAACCTTATCAAAAATTAGTTCGTATTCGCTACAGAGAGAAAATAAAAGTCGAATAGCGGTATCCTTAACCAATGTTTTTATATCATCAAATTCTATGTCAGCTAAATCAATTAATTCCACAAATTGTTGACTTTGATCATTCAAGCAAAAACGAATGAGAATAATTTCAATGGCGCCTTGTAATATCTTAAACGAAGTTGCACGTTTACATAATGTCATCAAAGAATTTGCATCGTTAATTCTCGGCCAATGTAACTCAGCTAATAGAAATTCATAAAATTTATCAAATGAAAACCGAACATAACAATTTTCAGCCTCCCACTCTTCCATTAATACACCAAGATCTAATAATTGTATATAGGCGCTATCACGTTGATTATTTATTAAATATGGTCGGAGCAAATTATTCTGCAACAAGTCATCCCGTTCAAGTCGTTCAACATTTTGCTTATCTAGTTCAGTAACCAACAATGTCAATAACTTTTTACGTTCAGGAAATCCCATGGATTCTGATGATTTTTCGATTACAATGTTGTCATGATATAAGCGCATTGCATCATCATTAGTTAACTGTTGCGGTAGTTTTGCTCGATGAAAAGATTGCATCACTAATCTGGCCATGAGTGGACTTCGAATGAGTTTAACAGTTGAACCGTCTATATCCAATTCACTAAACTCTGTTAATGGTCGAAAAATAAAATAACCTTCATCGTCACTATATGTAGTGTCTTTCCATTTAAAATCTCGGTAAGCGTTATATAATTTCTCGACAAAATCTTTTGAAAAAGGTTGTAAACGAATAATATTTGAACGAACTTTTTCTCCACCCTTATCTTCTTCAATCGTAAAATATTTATTTTGTATTAATTCACCAAACCGAGAATTGATTCTATTGTAAGCGCTGTCACGAATACTAACAATGATTTTAAACCATGGGAAATTTGATGCTTGTACAATCATATTTTCTATTGATTTGACTAGTTCATTTAAATCACCGTCATACTCATTTAGCGCATCTATTATAAGATAACATTTCTTTTCTGTTTCAGAAAATAAAGGGTTTAACACACTTAAAAAATCCTCTAAGTAGCTTAGCTTTAGAGCGCAGTCACGAAGTAATTTGTTCGCAATATCACTATGATTAAATGCACTAGCCCTATAGAACGTTACCATATGACCTTTAGCCTGCCATTCTTCAGTTTTATGCGCGAGCAAGGTACTTTTCCCAATGCCACTTTCGCCACCAAGGACGAACCCATTAAAATCTCCCACACTAAAAGAATCTAAAAGTTCATTTAAATCTTGCCGGGGAATTGTTGCCTCTCTTAAATATTTTGCGGAAGAAATCAAAGCTTGAATTCCAGTTGCACTGATGTGTTTACCTATTGCATGAAGTGTATTCAAGGATAAATTTTTTGCATCTGCCCATTCAACTTCCATTTGCTTTTGGGCGAGAAGTTCTTTCCAATGTTGGAAGCGAGATGATTTCTCTAAGTGCTCGCCACTAGAAGAAAGGTATATAATAGTACTTTTTGTGTTTCCTTCAAAAACAAATACATCTTTACCTAATTCGGGTAAACCGGTTTCATTTGTCTCATCTAAATCGAAGAAAGCATAAAGGGGTAAAATTTCATTTGTAGCGTCATTAATCAAAAAGAGAGGTGAAATGGAAGGGTTCACTTCTTTGTAGTCAAAATCCAATTTTTTCATTGTTGGGTTAATGCCCATCAATCTAATGCCGTTTATACCCTTTCGAGCAGATTCTACATGCCAAAGTGTATATCTCGAAATAAATCGAACCTCTTGTAAAATATCGCATAATAATGGATAGTATAAATCAAACTCTTTTTGCGCTCTTGTATGACTTTGATTAAACCCATGAGCTAGTCCATTTCTATAATTAATCAAAGCCTGAATTTTACCGAGTTTTTTCGTTTTTGTTTTAATTTCTCCATTCTCATCACTATATGATTGTGTTACTAGAAATGGATCTTTACATTTAGATTCTAATTTTTCATAAGCAACTTTAATTTCAGGAGAAAATAAAGGGACTTTGTTATCATTCATCACTGGCAGGCACCTAGCAATCAATAAATTCCATGCTGAAATTAATGGACGAGAAAGATCTTTGGTTAAGGTTTGATGAATTTGTATATCCTTTAAGTCCTTTGCACGAATATATTCACTAGCAAGTTGTAAGGCTAGATATTTAAGAACAGCCGTAAATGTGTCAACCATTAATTTACATTTCATTCGACTATCATTCTCGTTTATTAAGTCTGAAAATGGCTTTGCAATGAGATATGGATAGGTTGAAATCACCTCATTTTCAAAGGGAGAATAGCTATTTGTTTGGATGAAATTATTCGAATTACTAATATTTTGGGTTGATTCAATTGAAACACTAGGTATGTCTGAACCATGAGCGATAAATCTTACTTCACCAGAAAATGTGTCAAGAATATAGAGTCCGTGCGAGGCTAAAAATCCTTCGTATCTTTTTTCCATTTAATAAAATGTTAATTGATTTATTGAAAATTAAAGTTATTTATTTTTTCAGATGTTTTTGTCCGAATTCGCGGCTTTTGATTAATCTTTAATTTTAAATAATATTATTCTGATTATTTGAATATTTTGATTCTAAATCATTGATTTCATTTTTTACCATTACAATTTTTTGCCAGATTTTATTGCAAAGACCTGTAGTCAATTCTTCAATTTCATTTATTGAATTAAGAACTATTTCATCATCAAATTTGTTTGCAAATTAAAGTTTTTTTCTATTAAGATGTCTTGAGTCAATCTATAATTGAAAATAACGCATCAATTCATTAGCGAACAATGATCGACTTCTTAAACAAACATCTCCGTCAGTGTTGAGTATATTTCTTGTGTATAGATTATTGTATATGTCATAAATTAAAATAGTATATGAAGAAATACCCATATCGCACCCACCACCTACTTGATCATAGCCAGATTTTATTATATCATTTTGAATTTCAGACAAATTGAATTCAACACTTTCTTGCTTGGTATTTGTAACTTTTAATTGGTTTATGTTTTGAAACAAATCTTTTCTTGTGATAAAACCATCGGTTTCATGTCCCCAAAACACACTATTCATTTGGTTTTTTGCTGTTGAAAAGAAGTTCCAATTTACTGGATTTTGATATTCAATGAAATAACCGTTAATTGGATCCACGAAATATCCGAAATGCTTTTGCCCCCAAGCAATGCTAAAAAATTCACGATTTAAAAGAAATAACGGTGTATTTTCAGTTGAATATAAATTTATGATTGACACTCTTTATTTAGTTAATTTAATTTAGGTATGAAAATAGTGCGATACTTTCTCTTGTTTCCATCTTTTTTGGTGGTTCTTTTTCTGTCCTATTCCTTTTGATAGTTTACACAAGCTACAATTCTAATTCGAGCATTAAATCTTGCAGTATAAACTGCGTGTTATATTACTTAGCTAAAATACAATTTATTTTTACAACTCATCAAGTAACGAACGAGGTTTAACGTGGAAAAAAAGGGAATAAAGAATAGATAAACTTTAAAGAACTAGTTAATTAATCGATTCAACGTAAATTATTCGCATTTAATTTTTGCATTATTTACATCTCTGGTTTTGCAAAAAATTTATTTTCTTAGTCAGACTCATTTAAAAACATATCGATAGCAACTACTGCTTTTCTTCCAAGTACAATTCCGAAAAAGAGAAAAAAAGATTGCTCAAGAAGTAAATCACTCCCAATAAAAAATGAAGTAATGATAAGCAAAACAGTTCCTATGGTTATTCCAATCAATAATCTTTTTTCAAGAATTGGCTGATCTAAATATCCAAAAATAACACAGGTAATAATTCCATAAAGATTTACAAATCCGAAATACTTGAGAGGCATTTCTGTTCCTTCAATATAACTTTCGAGAAATAAAATAAGGCCTATAAATAAGTTAACAACAAGAAAACCAACAATGGTAATTTTTATTACACCTATTAATCTTTTCATTTTTTTATTTTAATTAATCGTCTAATTTTTGAAACTAATTTAACTGTTCACTTCATAGTTGTAATTTCCATACTCACTGTCATAACGTTCGATTGGAATCGTTTGACCGGGTTGGGCGAGCTTAACTACGTAATCGCTTAGGTATATTTCTTCTGGATTTACTTGAATTAACCAAGCGTATAGTAATTCTGAGACCTTATTTTCTTTTAAAATCTCGTCAAGGTTTGCAGAGGGTAACGCCTGTCCCAATTCATCAGTACTTTCCGAGAGTAATGGCGCTGAAAACAGTAAATGGTATGAAGTGAAAAATAGTTTAGTGGTTGGATCATTCTCAGTTGCCGCTGCCAGAATAGTTACCAGTGGTTTCTCTTCGTCAAAAAATGAGTTTAATTCATCCAAGTATTTTTCTATGTTAGCAATTGGAACAAATGTACCCGTTCTTTCTTCGGTTATTTCGCCATCATACGGATAATTGTAGTATAATTTCATGGGATTAAAGGTAAATTTCTTGGTGTTTTAATGTCCATAAAGGAGACACATAGCTATTAATTATTCCATGAATTTTCTATGGTTTCTAGGATAGTATAGTAATCATACGTAGTACTATGCAAACAGCAGGAAATCGTTAGATTGTATCGGTGTAGCAACGTTTCTTTTTCCTCATTGGTGGCCTGATAAAATGTTTCTATCCACCATCTATTACCTTTTTCCTGTATAAACTCATCCATGTCCGCGTAATACTTTTTATCATCGTCCGATAGTTCTTCAAATTCTTTTGCGAAGGTTTGGTAAGTGTTGATGAATGTGCTGAGGTTTTCTTTACACCAATCTGAAACCAATGATTCGATAATCATAATCATATCTTCGTGCATAAGACCTTGTTCAACCATCTGATACAGGTTGGTGTCCATTTTTTCCAGTTCTAAGTCTAAATTTTCCTTGTCTGGACGATAGTGTTGAGGCATATCTTTTCTTATTTTAATGACGTAAATCTAATTAAATTATTTGTAAAATTAAGAGAGCACAATAATTCAGAAACATTGTTTTTTCTTAATTTTTCTCCTAGTTTTGAAGAAGGTAATGATTGCCCTAATTCTGTTGTTGTTTCGGAAAGCAATGACTCGGTAAAAAGTAATTGATTCGAACTGAAAAATAATTTAATCGTTGAGACAACAGTTGTTGCCGCTGAGAATAGATAACAAAGGTTTATCTTCGTCAAAAAATGAGTTTAATTCATCCAAGTATTTTTCTGTGTTAGAAATTGGAACGAATAAGCTAGTTCATTCCTCGGTTATTTCGCCATCATAAGGATAGCTGTATTATAATTTCATGGGATTAAATTCCTTTATTCTTCATTAAAAGCTGTTTTTTCATTCGGCTCAAGGATTCTGGTAAAATACCAAGATAGGACGCAATTTGATGCTGTGGAACGAGTTGTTCGATGCCTTGATGTCGTTCGAGTAATTCCAAATAACGTTCTTCCGCACTAGCTCCTACTGTTAGAAAAAATCGCTTTTGCAAAACTGTCAATGTGCGCATTGTAATGATTCGAAACAGTCTTTCTAATTTCGGTACATCCTCATAAAGTTTTTCTTTTTCTTCCCATTGAATTTGCAAAAGCCAACTATCTTCCATCGCCTGGACATTTAAAAACGAAGGAATGTCACTGTTGAAAGAGGCACTATCACCAACCCACCAATCTTTGAAACCGAAATACAATACGTGCTCCATGGACTTATTGTCAATGTGAAAAACGCGAAAAGTTCCTGAAACAACAAAGGCTTCTTGTCGGTTAGGTCGACCTTGCTCAAGAAAATATTCCTTTTTTTTGAATTGCTTTAATTGAAAGGCGTTGGCCACTTTTTGCTGTTCATCTTCGGTCAAAGAAATGCGTTGGTTGATGTAATTCAGTAATTGTTGTTTTGCTTGCAATTCATCCATAAACAAATTTAGGTAATTCATTTCAATATCTTTTCAGCTTATTTCTAACTTTGCAGGACCTAAAGTGTTGAAAATATGTCTCAAAAACCGGCTATTCCCAAGGGAACGCGTGATTTCTTGCCTTCCGATGTTTACAAGCGAACGTATATTTTCGATACGATTAAGCAGGTTTTTAAACTATATGGATTTGCACCAATCGAAACGCCGAGTTTAGAATTGTCAGGAACTTTGTTGGGAAAATATGGGGAAGAAGGAGATCGTTTGATTTTTCGAATTCTGAATTCGGGCGAAAAAATGAAAAAAGCGGATGTTGAGGCTTTACAAAATGATAATTTACCTCGATTTGCGAATTCGCTTGCTGAGAAAGCATTGCGTTATGATTTAACAGTGCCCTTTGCTCGTTTTGTGGTTCAACATCAGAACGAACTTTCTTTTCCGTTTAAACGTTATCAAATTCAGCCGGTTTGGAGAGCTGATCGACCGCAGCACGGACGTTATCAAGAATTTTATCAATGCGATGCGGATGTGGTGGGAAGTGATTCCTTACTATACGAAATTGAATTGATTCAAATTTTTGACGCTGTTTTAACGCGATTAAATCTTCCTGGTTTTACTATTAAATTAAATAATCGGAAATTACTTACAGGAATCGCCGAAGTGAGTGGTGAAACTGATCGAATTGTAGACATTACAATTGCCATTGATAAATTAGATAAAATAGGTGAGGAGGGTGTTTTGGAAGAATTAAGATCCAAAGGCATATCAGAAAGTGCGATTGAACGAATCAAACCTTTGTTTCAATTAAAAGGAACAAATCAGGAAAAACTCAATTTGATGCGAACATTTTTAAGCGCTTCGGAAATTGGTTTGAAAGGAATCGAAGAGTTGGATTTTGTTTTGAATTCGATAGATAGACTAGGGTTGGAAAGGGGAGAAGTAGAGTTTGATGTGACATTAGCTCGTGGTTTGAACTACTATACAGGAGCCATTTTTGAAGTCAAAGCGCACGATGTAAAAATGGGAAGTATTTGTGGCGGTGGTCGTTACGATGATTTGACAGGTCTTTTTGGTTTGAAAGGATTATCTGGCGTTGGAATTTCATTTGGAGCTGATCGAATTTATGATGTACTCAACGAGTTAGACTTATTTCCGAAAGAGGTGAATTCAGGTTTAACGGTTTTATTCGTGAATTTCGGAGAAAAGGAAGTCGAGAAATGTTTGGAATTGGCAAATGATCTCAGAAAAAAAGGCATAGATTGTGAAATATATCCAACTACGGCTAAACTTCAAAAACAAATGAAATATGCCAATGATCGAGGCGTGAAATTTACTGTTTTACTCGGTGAAAATGAATTGAATAATGAAACGTTGGTATTGAAAAATATGGATTCGGGAGACCAAGTAAGCTTGAAATTCAGTGATCTTTCTCAATTTACATTCTGATTTTAAAAAAAAGTCAATTAGCGATTAAATATCAAAATATGAAAAATATAATTTTTATTACTACAATTTCTTTATCAATTTTCTCCTGTGGAAGTAAAAAAGGTTCTTGGACAGAGGAAGATAAAAAGAAAGCCAGCGATTACATCAAAAAATCAGAAGGTTCATTGGAGTTTCTTGGAACAAGTAAACAGGATTTTATTGATTGTTATTTAGAAAAAGTTGAGAAAAAATACGATGATTTCGATGAGTCCACGACAGACGCTAGAGGAACAGATTCCTTAACTGCATCTTGTTTCGTGGAAATTTTAATGAAAAAATAGAGTTAAGCAAATTCTATTAACGTAGTGAAGCTCCATACTTTTCTTCGAAAGACGTTTTAATCTTGTTCATTACCGTGTCAATTTCGGAATCCGTTAGCGTGCGTTCTTGATCTTGAAATGTAAATGAAAGTGCATATGATTTTTTACCTGCTTCTAAATTCTTCCCTTCGTAAACATCAAATAAATTCACTTCTCGAAGTAATTTTTTATCGCAATTCAATGCTGTTTCTTTCAATTCAGCGTAAGTGGTTTCTTTATTTAACAGAAGTGAAAAGTCCCTTCTTACGGCAAATGTTTTTGGTAAATCCTTGAAATTGATTTTTACAATTTTCAAATTTTCAATCAGTTGATCCCAATTGATGAAGGCACAATAGACTGGATTTTTGATGTCGAAATGATTCAATAATTGTTGTGAAACCAAACCTATTTCTAAAATGTCTTTTTTCAGAATTTTACATTTCTCTACTTCGGTAAATAATTCATTTTGAATCGTTTGAAATTGTAAATGATCATACAAGCCAATTCTTTCGAAAAGAGATTTTACAATTCCTTTCAAGGTGTAATAGGAAACTAAATCTTTGTCACTATTCCATAATTCTAGTGATTTACTTCCTGTAATCGCAATGGCAAGCACATTAGTTTCTTCATAACCAGATGGATACAAATGATAGTTCTTGCCAAATTCAAACAATCTTAGGTTGGGATTCTGGCGATTTTGGTTGCGTTGAATGTTCTCCAATAAACCAAAAATGAGCGTTTGACGCATAACCTCCAAATCTTGACTCAATGGGTTCAATAAGCGAACATTTCGTTCCGATTTTAAAATTTCGCTCTCAAAAGTCTCAGTGTATGTTGTTTTGGTCAATGAGTTATTTAGGACTTCATAAAATCCTTTTGCTACCAGCAGTTCTGAAATGGTTGCTTGAATTTTTTCTCGGTCAATGGATTTTTTGGAATTCACTGCCAAATGCCAACGTTCTGGCAATGGAATGTTATTGAAACCATAGATTCGAAGAACTTCTTCAGCAATGTCAGCTTCACGTGTCACATCAATGCGATAAGCCGGGATTTCTAATTCAATTTCATTCTTATTTTCTGAAAGAATTTTAAAATCCAAATCGCGAAGAATGGAAAAATGTTGATCCTTTGAAATCGAATAACCAATTAATTGGTTCACTCGATCTAAATTGATTGTCAATGATTTTTTATGTTCGAAATTCTCAACTTTAATATCAAGTGGAGTCATTCCAATCGAGCCTCCCGCAACCTCAATAATTAAGTTTGCAGCTCGTTTCAGTGCATAAAATGTCATTTCTGGATCAACACCACGTTCAAATCGGAAACTTGCATCGGTATTTAATCCATGATGACGAGCCGTTTTTCGAACAGAAACAGAATTGAAAACCGCCGATTCCAAGAAAACATTTTGCGTTTCTGTTTTTATTCCGGAAGTCAGACCTCCAAAAACTCCTGCGATACACAAATCAGCTGAGCCATTTGAAATCATTAATTCTTCTCCAGACAAGGTGCGTTCAACTCCATCAAGGGAGGTGAATTTTGAATCTTTTGTAGCAATTTTTACCACAATTTGTCCATTCAATAAATCAGCATCAAAGGCATGAAGTGGCGTTCCAAGTTCACGCATCACGAAATTTGTAATGTCAACCACGTTATTTATCGGTGTCAAACCGACAGCACGCAAATTTTTTTGAAGCCACTCTGGTGAAGGAGCAACCTTTACATTCGTAATCGTAACTCCACAATATCGTGAACAATTTTTATTGTCTTCAATTTTAATAGTAATTGGAAAATGAGACGTTGGTTTTAAATCATTTACTTCAGGCCAATCTATTTTTAATTGCTGTTTTTTGTGAAAATTCAAATGAGCCAACAAGTCTCTTGCAACTCCAACATGTCCCATGGCATCCGCACGATTGGGAGTTAACCCAA
>Ga0194116_10008586_pt1 | contig 10325 bp, 10 predicted proteins | sample TA2MahsurfametaG_4_FD_148617 | JGI IMG/M metagenome (GOLD analysis project Ga0194116, IMG submission 148617) | Freshwater microbial communities from Lake Tanganyika, Tanzania - TA2015008 Mahale S9 surface | ecosystem: Environmental > Aquatic > Freshwater > Lake | place: Tanzania: Lake... | reverse complement strand
ATGCGATCAACTTCGTCGCCTTTTCCGGTCAGCATCACGACCGGCGTTCGGTCGTTTTGTCCACGCAGGCGCCGCAGCAGCGTGAGGCCATCGTCACCAGGAAGCATCAGGTCAAGGACAAGCAGGTCGAAGGCTTCGCGCTGCATCAGCCGCCACATGGATGGGCCGTCGTGGGCGAGGCTGACCTCGAACTGGTTTTCCCCCAGATATCGCCGCAGCAGGTCGCGCAGGCGTGGGTCGTCGTCAACCACCAGAATTTTTTTGGGTCGGGCAGTCATTCGCAGATGATAGCGGGTCTGGTGCCAGCGTTTGCACCGCGCGATGCGCTGCTTACGGTCTGTTACACGTTCGAGGCGCTCGCCGCAAGGTTCCGCCGGTCGCCGCGCCTACAATGGGGCGATGTCCGTCATCCCGACCACCCCAGGCCCATTGCGCCCGCGCGATGGAGGCCTTCCTTGCCAACCCGGCGCGCGTCGCGTGTTCCTGGCGTGGTTGCTGCTCCCGCTCACCATCAAAGGCGCTTGGGCGAGCCAGCCGGATTCGCATGGCCTCGGCCTCGAAGAGCGAATCCGACTGCGGCGTGAGCTGCGGCAGGCGCATCGCGACAGGATGCGCGATGCCAATCCGCCGTCGCAGGCCTCGGAAGCAACGGTGTCCACTGCGAATCATGAAGAGTCCGCGCCCGGGCCGGCGTCGGAGTCGGGAACACCTCCGCCGGAGCCCGGTGGTTCCAGCCCCGTGAGACACGAAGGCTGGGGCGGGCGCGATATGGTGGGCGGCCACCACGGTCGAATGGCACTGAGCGATGAAGAGCGGGAGCAGCTGCGCCGTCAGTTGCGCGAACAGCGCGCGCTACGCCGTGGCGCGTCTCGCGGGGCTGATGAAGGGTCGTCTTCCTCACCGCCCCAACCCTGATTCGCACTGACGCAGGCCAAGACCCCCGCGGCGCGCGGTTCGGTGCTGTGCGCCGGCGTGGAACGCGCGACAATATCGCCATGCAACTCCGCTCCCTGTCGCAGGCAACGGATCTGTCGATCCCTGTATCCCTCCCGGCGCTCGCCATGAGCTGCTCGGCCGATGGCGTATCGGCTGCGCTCGTGCGGGCCGATCCTGGCCCGCGGCGATCGATTGAGTCCTGGCGCGAGCCCGCCGCGGTGGCCAAGTCCGACTCGCTCCTCGCGATGATCGATGGTCTGCTTCGTGCCAATGGTCTGACACCGGCTCAATTGGCGCAGCTTTTCGTCGACACCGGTCCAGGGCCGTTTACCGCGCTTCGCGTGGCGTGCTCAGTGGCTCAGGGAATCGGGCTTGCCACAGGCGCGCCGGTCCGGGAAGTTTGGGCGACCCGGGCTCTGGCGCTGCAGGCAGTGGCGGGTCGCGAAGCCGGGTCGTACTCAGTACTGGTTGCCCTGGATGCCCGGATGGGCGAGGTGTACGCCGCAACCGTTGACGTCAGCGTTGATGGTCTCGGCGAGCCCACTCACATCGAGGAGTCAAGACCCTGTGTCGTCGTGCCGCCTGACCAGGTTTGGGAGGCGGCAGGGCCGGGCAGCGCTTCAGGCGGGGTATCGCAGCTGATTGCTGCGGGAAACGCCTTCGTGGCCGTTCCGGCACTGATGCCGATGCTCGAGGACGCTGCGGCAAAGGCTGGTTGGGGGCTGCAGGTGTCATCAGCTGCGCTGACCTTGGATGCCAGTTCCGTGCTGCGGGTGGGATTGTGGCAGTGTGATGCCAACGAAAGCATTGAGGGTACGCCCGTGCCTCGCTATGTCAGGAACAAGGTGGCGCTCGATGTCGATGAGCAGGCCGCGGCGCGCGCCCGATCCGGGCGAACGGAGATCGGATGAGCATCACTTTGCGTCCGCGCGCCGGGATCTGCCCGGTCGCCCAGGCCGTTCTCCGAGCGATGGACAGTGAAGATATCGATGCAGTGGATGCGATCGAGCGCCAGATCTATCCCTTTCCCTGGACTCGGGGCAACTTTCTCGACTCGATCGCTGCAGGCTATGACGCCCGGGTTCTTGTTCAGGACGAAAAGATCATCGCTTACTCGGTTGCAATGACGATTCCCGAGGAAATACATCTGCTCAACCTGACGGTCGCTCTGACCTGCCGGCGACAGGGTATCGGTCGGTGGATGCTGCTCACGCTCTTCGAAAGAGCGCAGGCGCAGGCCTTAGGCGCTATGCTGCTCGAGGTGCGGCCGTCAAATGCCGCCGCGCAGGCGCTTTATCGCACAATGGGTTTTGAGCCCATCGGCCTGCGCCGCCGCTATTACCCGAATTTCAACAATACCCGCGAAGATGCAATCGTGATGCGGTGCCGACTCGATGCTTGATTCCCGAAAATTAAGCGCGTTTCAGGCGCTTGGCATCGGACCGGCCTGGGTGGCCCGCGCGCCACTAACCCGTGACGCGGGTGCCGCGCCCACGGCGGCAATCGTTCCGCCCGTCGCAGAGGTTCACCGCGAGCCGTTCGATCAGACGGACCCGATTGCCCTGGCAGATAGGTGGTCAGCGCTCGCGGCGAGGGTCAGCGCCTGTCGCGACTGTCCGCTTGGCGGCACGCGTCAGCACCCGGTCTTTGGGACAGGCAGCAGATCTGCTCGCTGGATGCTGGTGGGAGAGGCCCCCGGTGCCGAGGAAGACCGTTCCGGCGAGCCTTTTGTGGGGCGCGCTGGCGCGCTGCTCGATGCGATCCTGAAAGCTGCCGCACTCGATCGCGCCCGTGATGTGTACATCGCCAATGTGCTCAAGTGCCGCCCGCCGGGAAACCGCAATCCTGAGCGTGATGAAGTTGCAAAGTGCGAGCCGCATCTTCAACAGCAGGTGCAGCTATTAAGGCCGCAGATTCTGATGCTTATGGGCCGGTTCGCTGCCCAGACGCTTCTGGGCACCGAGGCATCAATTGCCAGCCTGAGGGGGCGCCTGCATACGGTGAAGTTGGGCGGCATGGCGATTCCCGCGGTGGTCACCTATCATCCCGCCTACCTGCTGAGGAACCCTGCGGACAAACGACTGGCGTGGGCCGACTGGTGTCTGGCCCGCCGCGAGTTCAGTGCCTTGCTTCGCCAATCAGCGATACCGAATCAAACTTTCGCTGATTCGAGCGGTGCAGCCTGATTACGAACGCCATCGTGAGCGCAACAAACGCGCCGAACAGAATGATGACGATATTGACGTGCAGGCCCAGGCGGATCAGCCCTGCGTAGATGCCGAGCATCACGAGAATGTTCAGGTTTTCGTTGAAGTTTTGAACCGCAATTGAATGCCCCGCGCTCATCAGCACATGCCCGCGATGCTGAAGCAGCGCGTTCATGGGCACGACGAAAAATCCGGCCAGCGCGCCGATCAGAATCAGTAGCGGAAAGGCAGCCGTTTGAGTGTTCACGAGGGTCATCAGAGGCACCACCAGACCCATTGCCACCCCAACGGGCAACACCCGGACGGAGTCACGCAGCTTCAGGATACGGGCGGCGATGACCGCACCTCCAGCGATACCCACCGCAACCACACCCTGAAGGATGGCCGCCCGGTTCAGCGGCATGTCGAGTGCGCTTTTCGCCCAATCCAGAACGATGAACTGAAGCGTTGCGCCGGCCCCCCAAAACAAGGTTGTGACAGCCAGGGAAATTTGACCAAGTTTGTCCAGCCAGAGCACACGGCAGCAGTGCGCGAACTCCCGCACCAGTTCAATCGGGTTGACCTTCTGCTTCGGGTACCGTGCGCCGGTGTCAGGGATGCGAAGGTTGAATGCCGCCGCCACCAGATAAACGACTCCGATGACGAGAATCGCGCTTTCGGCGGGCGTGTCGATGCCGGTGTCGATGTGTGGAATGTCGAATCCCAACAGATAGGCTGACACTTTCGGGCTGATCAGCGCGCCCCCAAGCACCGTCCCAAGAATGATCGACCCAACCGTTGTGCCTTCGATCCAGCCGTTGGCCGCAACCAGTTTCTCTGGGGGTAGAAGCTCGGTCAGGATGCCGTATTTGGCAGGAGAATATGCCGCGGCGCCAAACCCAACCACCGCATACGCCAGCAAGGGATGAATGGTAAAGAACATCAGTGCGCAACCAACCACCTTGATGAGGTTGGTAAAGAACATCACCTTGCCCTTGGGCATGGAGTCGGCAAATGCGCCGACAAATGGCGCCAGCACCACGTAGGAAACCGTGAAAAAAAGCTTCAAAAGCGGTTTCATCCACTCTGGCGCATACAGCTCGATAAGCAGAGCAATCGCTGCAATCAGCAGCGCATTGTCGGCAAGCGACGAGCAGAACTGCGCCGCCATGATGGTGTAGAAGCCGCGCTTCATCCGTGGGTCTCCGGCTCCGGAGGGCGAGCCATCCAGCGATTGAATACGGGCTATGACGTCATCGAAACGCGAACGAACCCGCTGTGAAGGCGCGTTTATAGCACGCAGATGCCCAGGTTTCTGTGAGGGTATGCCCTCGGGGCGTCTCGCACGTTATAGTTGGTGCGATGGCCCGTCCCACCCAAGTCACTGTTTCCCTGTCCGCGTTCCGGCATAACCTGGGCCGGGCTCGCCAACTCGCGCCGAATTCGAAGGTTTGGGCGGTGGTCAAAGCAGACGCCTACGGACATGGGTTGATGATGCTCGCGCCCGCCCTTGCCAAAGCGGACGGTCTTGCGCTGGTTGAGTTTGAGTGGGCTCGGCAACTTCGTGAATCCGGTTGGGACCGACCCATTCTGATGCTTGAGGGAGCGTTTGATTACGCGGATGTCCAGGCTGCTGCTGCGGACGGTCTTGAACTGGTGGTGCATGAGGCGAAGCAAATTGAATGGATCGAGAGGTTCGGCGGGGCAGCGCGCCTGCGGGTACATCTCAAACTCAATACTGGAATGAATCGCCTGGGGTTCCATCCCGCAGGCTTTCATGATGCCTGGCGGCGCTTGAGGTCTCTTGCTCAGGTGTCGTCGATCACGCTGATGACGCATTTTGCGAACGCCGACGTGGCGGGCGGCGCGTCGCGGGCGATCGAGCGATTCGATGAAGTGACAGCCGGGCTTGTTGGGGAGCGATCCCTGTGCAACTCGGCAGCGCTGTTCGATTACGAGGGGGCGCATCGCAACTGGGTGCGACCGGGCATCATGCTTTACGGCGCATCGCCATTTGCGGATCGTAGCGCCGACTCGCTCGGACTAAGACCGGTCATGCGGTTCGAGAGCCGGCTGATCTCGACGCAGCACCTGGCTGTCGGCGATGCGGTGGGCTACGGGTCAAGCTTCGTAGCCGACCGTCCCATGGTGATCGGGATCGTGGCCTGCGGCTATGCGGACGGCTACCCGCGACATGCGCCAACCGGGACGCCGATTGCGGTTTCAGGCGTTCGCACACGAACCGTTGGGCGTGTGTCAATGGACATGCTGGCGGTCGATCTCGGCCCGGTTCCCGATGCGCGCATCGGCAGTGCGGTTGAGCTTTGGGGCGAGCGGGTTGCGGTGGATGATGTAGCGGCCAGCGCCGGAACCATCGGCTACGAACTGACCTGCGCGATTGCGCCACGGGTAGCGCGAGTGCTTCAGGACGACGATGGCTAGAACCAAGTCCCAGTATCAGTGCACCGAATGCGGCGCCAGCGCACCGAAGTGGTCGGGGCAGTGCGCGCAATGTGAGCGTTGGAACACCATGGTCGAAACGGTGGTTGAGCCCGCGGCCACACAACGTCATCGAGGGTTGGTCGAGGCGCAACCGGTCGTACGGCTCGACGCGGTCGCGCCTGAAACGGTGGCCCGACTTGCCACGGGCAGCGAAGAATTTGACCGGGTACTGGGTGGCGGATTGGTCGCGGGATCAGTCGTGTTGATTGGTGGTGACCCCGGTATCGGTAAGTCCACGCTGCTGCTGCAAACCCTGGCCCATCTGTGCGTGAAGGCAAGCGCGCTCTACGTGAGCGGGGAAGAGTCGGTGGGCCAGATAGCGCTTCGCGCCCGCCGCCTGGGCCTGGGTGAGCTTGCGTTGCCTGTGCTTGCCGAAATTGAACTTGAACGTATTTGTGCCGAGATCGAACGGAGCCGTCCCGCGGTCGTGGTCATCGACTCGATCCAAACGATGGTGTCCACGCAACTGCAGTCCGCACCCGGTTCGGTAGCCCAGGTTCGGGAGTGCGCTGCGCAACTCACGCGAATCGCCAAACAGATGGGGCTGGCGGTGGTGATGATCGGCCATGTCACCAAGGAGGGCACGCTTGCGGGGCCTCGCGTGCTCGAGCATATCGTCGACACGGTGCTCTACTTTGAAGGCGAACAACACTCTACTTACCGGATGGTCCGGGCCTTCAAGAACCGGTTTGGCGCCGTCAATGAACTGGGCGTTTTCGCGATGACCGATCGCGGCCTGCGAGCAGTGGCCAATCCGTCAGCAATCTTTCTTTCGCAACGTGGCCGCCGGGTTTCCGGGTCCTGTGTGCTGGTGTCGCTGGAAGGCAGCCGCCCACTGCTGGTCGAGGTGCAGGCCCTGGTGGATACCGCGCACGTCCCCAATCCAAGGCGGCTGTCAGTGGGGCTCGAGGGCAATCGGCTGGCCATGCTGCTCGCGGTGCTCCATCGCCATGCGGGAATCGCGTGCTACGACCAGGATGTATTCGTCAATGTGGTCGGCGGGGTGCGCATCTCAGAACCCGCCGCTGATCTTGCCGTGCTGCTCGCAATCGTCTCGTCGCTTCGCGATCGCGCCCTGCCGGAAGAGCTCGCCGTGTTCGGCGAAATTGGTCTGGCCGGTGAGATTCGTCCGGCGCCTCGGGGGCAGGAGCGGCTGCGCGAGGCCGGGAAGCTTGGTTTTCCGAAGTTGCTCATTCCGCAGGCGAATGCGCCGAAGCGCCCGCTTGAGGGCCTGCGGCCAGTTGCCGTGGAATCGATCGCTCAGGCGCTGAGCGCGGCCTGGGAATAAGCGTCTGACGCGCTCGCAGGCAACCAGTCTGCGGCCAGGCGTCCGGCGCGTGAGCCGCTTCGGACCGCTGCCTCAAGGCTTGCGGGATAGTCGCGTTCGGTGTAATCGCCAGCAAGCCACAGGCCGGGCAGATTGCCCTCGGCCGGCTGAACGATGGTGGGCCGGTCGGGCACGCAGGCAAAGGTTGCGCGCCGCTCGATCACGGTGAACCGGTGTGTGGGTTGAGGAAGTCTCAGTCCCTGAATGGCTTTGGCTTCGATTGCCGCGGTCAGCGTCTCGAGCGACCAATTGGCGTGCGCGTCGATCGCGCTGGCCACCACGGCAGCGATGCGATGCGACTGCTGAATACCGCGGTCAAAGACCCAATCGCCAGGGGCAGCGGTCTGGCCTGGCTGACGATCTTCGCGCAGCATGGTCCAGGCGGGTATTGATATGCCCTGTGACGTGGGCCAGGCCAGATAGGTGGTGGCGATCGGCATGGGCTCAAATGCCTGTAGTGCGCTCAGCAGGGTCTGGCGCGATGCGTCCGACGCGGGTTCAGTGAGCGGGGCAAGCAGCCTCGCACTGTTGGCCGGTGGCAGGGCAAGGATGACCCTGCGCGCCTCGATACGCCCGTGTCCGATGTCGATGCGCCAGCCATCGGTCCCTGGATGCAGCGCGCGAACAGGCGTGCGGAGGAGGATCTGCGACCCGCGTTCGGTCAGCCAGCGGCTGGCGGGCGCAGGCAGACAGTCACCCAGGGTGTCCCTTGGTAAAACGAAGTCGCTCGATTCACGATCAGCGCCCAGAGTGTCGCGAAGCACAGCCGCGAAAGTCCGCGCGCAAGCGTCATCGATAGGGGTATTCAAGGCCGATATGCAGAGTGGCTGCCACAGCCTGTCAACGAGCCAGCGAGGCTGACCCGTACGCGCGAGCAGCGCCGATACGGTTTCGCCATGAGCAACCTGCCAGCCCGTCAGGCGCAACGTCAACATCAGCCGCGCGCATGCAAGTTTGCCCCTGATACCGAAACCCCTGGCGGTGAGAAAGCCCGCAGCGAGGTGCCAGGGGGCAGGCAGCGACGCTGTGCGCATGGACAGGCCACCGGTGTCAGTCAGCTCGAGTGGTGACCTTCGCAAGAGCGTTGAAGACATCGGGGACACCCTGGCAATCAGGGCCAGGGTCTCGCGATAGGCACCCATCATCAGGTGTTGCCCATTGTCGAGCCGAACGGGCCCAAATCCCATGTCGGTTTCCAAAGTACGCGCTCGTCCCCCCAGCTGGGGTGCGGCATCGATCAGGGTGACCCGCATGCCGCGACCCGCTGCCTCGACAGCCGCAGCAAGACCTGACCATCCGCCGCCAATGACGCACAGGTCGGTTTGTGTCGCGCCCGCCGGGTTCTGCATTGGCGAAGTCAGAGTCCGCGCACTGTGCCGGTCTGCCAGGTCCGCCAGGCAAGCCAGAGCTTTCGCAGCGGCGGCAAAGTGGTTCGGTGGGTGAGCACGCGCAAGCCGTCTTGCTCGATTTCGGAAAGCAGCGTGGCGTAAATGGACGCCATCACCAGACCCGGTCGCTGGCGCTTCCGATCTGCGTCGGGCAGCAGCGCGAGCGCCTCGCGATAGGTGGCGATGGCACGCTGATGTTGGAATCGCATCAGCTCGACGAATCGCTCTGACGGGCGGGCCGCGAGCAGGTCGGTCACGGGCACCCCGAACTGTTGAAGTTCGGCAAGCGGCAAATAAATGCGCCCCATTTTCGCGTCTTCTCTGACGTCGCGAATGATGTTGGTCAGTTGAAACGCGAGACCCAGCCGCTCGGCATAGCGATGGGTGTCGGGCTGCGTCACCCCAAAAATTGACGACGCCAGAATACCGACGACGCCCGCCACCCGATGGCAGTAGAGCTTGAGCGCCTCATAGTCGAGGTATCGGTTCTGCTCGAGATCCATCTGCATGCCATCGATGATTTCCCGAAGCCGACGGCAGTCAATTGAAAACGTTTGCATGTGGGGCGCGAGCGCGCGGGTGACGGGGTGCTGAGGCGAACCAGCCTCCAGCCGGCTGATTTCTTCGCGCCACCAGGCAAGCTTTGCGCGCGCCACCGACGCCTCGCGAATCTCATCGACGACGTCGTCCACTTCGCGGCAGAAAGCGTAAAGCGCGGTAATGGCTCGCCGCCGGTCAGGCGGCAGGAACACGAAGCTGTAATAGAAGCTCGAACCGCTTCCTGAGGCGCGCTCCTGGCAATAGGCGTCTGGCGTCATCGGTTCTTAGCGAGGCTGGACAATTGCAAGTGCGAGTAGCGCCGGCGCATCGAACCAGCCCAGCGTGGGTCGTTTCCTGAACACATCGTAATCCGCATCAGCGATCCGGTTGAGCACGCGTTGCCCGCCAGCAATGATCGCCCGGAGCTCAAGCGAGAGCCGCCATGGAACACTCCTGACAAGCGGCGCTCCAGCGATCAGCATCTGCCGGGCGAACGTCAGCTCGTGGGCGAGGGCGCGGGCAAGCGGCTGAGAAAGGGGTTGCCCTTCAGCAGCGCGTTGAATATCCCGGTCGCTGCTCTCGCACTCGCCGAGCGTGTCCTGCGGCAGGTAGACGCGGCCTTTTTGCCAATCGACCCCCACATCCTGAAGAAAGTTGATCAGTTGCAGCGCCGAGCAGATATGGTCGGACAATCGCATGTTGCTGTCGCTGTCAGCGCCGAAAAGCCGTAACAAAAGCCGGCCAATCGGGTTTGCGGAACGGCGGCAGTAATCAAGAAGCGATTCCCTGTTCGGGTAGCGCGACACATGAACGTCTTGAGCAAACGCGTCCAGGAGTGCCCTGAGCTGATCCACGGGTAAGGCGTGCTCAGCAATGAACGGGCGCAGCCGAACAACCACTTCCGGGTCATTGGCAGACGGCGAACAGAGGGCCTGATCCAGCCGCGCAAGCTGATGGCGTCGCTCGTCGGCCGAATGGCTGCCCTCATCGGCGATATCGTCGGCCGTGCGGGCAAACCGATAGAGCGCAGCGACAGCGGGCCGCAGGTGCGATGGCACCAGCCATGAGGCAACCGGAAAGTTTTCGTAGTGATCGACGGACGACCATGGCTGGGTCTGCATGGCCGTTGATTGTAGAGGCAATGCGAAGCGCCCGCGCCTGATCGGCTAGAATCGTGGGTTTTGTAGCGGCCGTGGCGGAATTGGTAGACGCACCAGGTTTAGGTCCTGGCGCTGCGAGGCGTGAAGGTTCGAGTCCTTTCGGCCGCACCAGTCTCATGGCGGTTCTGCAGTCCATCGCAGGTCGTCACCTGTTTATCTTTGGAAAGTTTTTATGACAACCCAGATCGAAAACACCGGCACGCTTGAGCGCCGCCTGAAGATGGATGTGGCAAGTGCCGACCTTGAAAAGCAGGTCGCCGATAAGCTTCGCCAGTTATCTAAAACC
>Ga0194116_10008585_pt1 | contig 10325 bp, 10 predicted proteins | sample TA2MahsurfametaG_4_FD_148617 | JGI IMG/M metagenome (GOLD analysis project Ga0194116, IMG submission 148617) | Freshwater microbial communities from Lake Tanganyika, Tanzania - TA2015008 Mahale S9 surface | ecosystem: Environmental > Aquatic > Freshwater > Lake | place: Tanzania: Lake... | reverse complement strand
CCAATCCCCATATTAATTAAAATATATCAATAAATATTTTACAATTTTTTATAATCATTTCCTTTTCTAAATAGTTTATTTAAATTATTAATATTTTATTCTAAATTTTAAATATTTAGTTTAGATAATTTAAATAATTTATAATTTAAGGCCTTTCTAATCATGAGAATAAGCAGGTTTTTTTTCTTTAGAGGAAATTTAAATTTTAACAAAAATCTATTTTTGTTCCTTTTTAGGAGCAGGACCACAAGGAGAAATCATTTTCTATTATATTTGATAAATAAAAAAAATTAATTTTTTAAATTTTCTTAAATAGTTAAATATTATTTACATTAATAAAATTTATTCTTGTTCTAAAATTCGTCTCATTTTGTGCAACTGACATATATATTAGTCTTGATTTATGTCCTATATGAGAAGCTAATGAATCTCTTTGAATATTGGTTGACCAATCCCATTTTGTCATATCAGAATGTCCTGTTCCAACATATTTATTTTGTAAAACTTCAAAACTATTATGCATATTCCATCTATCGTTCATTATAAATATTAAAAGTTGTTTTTTTCAAAAAAAAATAAATAAATAACAATAATTAATAGTATATCTAAATAATAGTAAATAAAATGAAAAATCTAAACGAAGAAAATCATTATGAATGTAATGTTTCCTTGACTGAAATAAAAGAGGGAGAATTTAATACAATACAAATTAATTCAGATATTCCAGAAATAAATAATTTTATTGATAAAAAGAAAAAAAATTCTTTTAAGCAAGAAATTAAGTTAAGAGATAATAAAAATCATGGAAACATAAATACTGAGAACCTTGATAATGGTAATCAAGTAAAACTTTTTAAATCTAAAATTAAATTTATAAACAATCTTCAGAAAAATTTACAGCAGATGATAAGGAAGATAATATTTTAAAAGAAGATAGCAATATGAACTTTCCAGAAGAAGACAATTGTTCTGAAATTGATAAGAATATTGTTATGGAAGACATCAATAAATTTAAAACTATCAATAATAATAATTATATTTATTCTAGTATTGATTCTAATAATCTTCAAAATTTTGAAATTTATAGTAAAATTAAAGATTACTCAAATAATAATGAAATGAATGTTCATTTTAATTTTCATCAAGAAAATGAATGTTTTGGATTAGAAAAATTTTGTAAAAGTGAAGAACATTATGAGCATTCTTTAAGTCATAATATTATACAAATTAATGAGTTTGATGATGAAATTAAGTATGATAATGCTGAGCATAAAAAAGAACAATTAATAATAACTAACTTGAATGAAGAATATAATGATAGTGATATAGATTATAGACAATATAATAATCAACAAGATTTCAAATTAAATAGTAAAATACACATGCAAGGAAATGGGATCGAAATGATACATAATCAAAATATTACAGATGAAAATAATCGATATATGATTGAAGATGAAGGTAAGAGTAATAATTTAACAGATTTTCAAAAAAATTTATTTAAGGAAAATTTTACAAATTTAAAAGTTGATTCGAAACTTAGCAATCAACACAATAATCTCAATAATTCCAATCTTAAAGAACAAAATTTTAATATTGAAGATAATAGATACTTTGGAGAGCAATCGATAAAAATAAACAACTATGTATATTCTAATATAGAGGAGAAAGAAAATTTAAAATTAAATAAAAAATCAAATTTTAATGAGGAAAAAATTTTAGAATTTAACAATGAAGATTCAAAAAATCAATTATTAAATTCGGATAGAAGAAAAAAAAACGACAATCAAAAGTTTCATTATAGTTCAAAATATCATAATTATAAAAGTGATGAAAAAAGAGATGAAAATTCTATAAATTTGTTTCAACAACAAGATAAATTCAAAAATTTGGATAATTTGAACAAAGAAGATTTTCAAAAAATTTATAATAAAAAATTCAAAAAAGAAAAAGAAATAAATAATTTAATTTATAAAAACAATATGATAGATAATGATAACAAAAATATCAATCAAAATTTTTGTGAAATGTATAAAAATAATTCTGAAAATAAAAACGTTATTAATGATTTTAGAGAAAGCGAAGGAGATGAAAATTCTCTTTTGCGATCATTAGAGGAGAAATGGGAGAATATTGAAAGAAGTAAAAAATTCTTTAGATATAATAATAAAAATGATGAATATTTAAATAATCATGATAAAATTAATCATGTTTATAAAGTTTTAAATGTTTATAATAACGATAATAGAATTAATAAAAATTTAAATACAAATAAAACTCAATCAAAAAGTAATAATTTAAAACCAAAGAATACGAATAATTTTGAGACATTGGAGCATTCTCAAGATTTTCAAAACGAAATTAGTTTGAGAGAAAGGAATTATAAAAAACAAGATCAAAATCATTTTCTACTCGATAAAAGTGAAATAAGTGAAAATGCTAATAATTATATTCTCAATAAAAAGAATGAAAAAATATTTAATAATTCAAAAGAAAATTGGTTTACAATTGATAAAAATTTAAATTGTGTTAAAGATCAATTATATTACGAAGAGAATGATATAATTTTAAATGATGAAAATAATGTTTTTAATCATTTAAATATTTTATCAAAGAATCCCTCAAGTAAATTAAATGACAAATTTATTGATAAATGTGATAAAAACAAAAAACAGACATTTCAAAGCTTTAATAATTTAAAAAATTCTTCTGCATTAGATTTTTATAATAATTTATCTTTAAGTAAAAATTTTATCTATGACTCCGGAAAAAAATTAGTGGAGGAGAATTATTTAGAGGGTTCAGAAGATGAAGATGATCTTGATTTTTTCATTAAAGAAAAAACAAACTTATTAAATAAAATAAAAGAAAAAAATTCAAGGAAAATAAATAAAGAAACAAATATTGAGAATATTGAAGAAGAAATCACAAAAGAAAATGAAGGCCTATATACATACTCAAACAAAGAAAAAGATATGATAATGAGCGAAAATAATGAAAAAATATTTAATAATTTGAAATTAGATACTCGAAATTTAATTGAAAAAATATATAATGAAAATAGTATAAATTCAAAAACTATAGAAGAAAGTTTAAATGAAATTAATAATAATTTAAATAAATATGATTTTCTGAAAAAAGAAACTGTTTTTTCCATTAATTCATCTTTAGATAGGAAACAAAAAAATAAAAATATATCAAATCAAGATAAATGCTCAGGTGTTTTTATTTATGAGCCAAACTTATCAAAAAATAAATTTACTAAAAAAAAGTCATTTTCTGACAAAAATGAATGTAATTTTAAACCTTCGTTTTTAAATCCTTTTGATAATAAAGATGAAAAATTGGAAAAAGAGGAAAAAAAATTTTATTATTTAAATAATCTTAATAATCATATATATAGATTAAATAAAAATTTCAGCCACATTATCGATGTTAATAATATTTTAAATGAAAGTAATGATAAAAATATCAAAAATTATGAAAACAACAAGGATAATATAATAGTAATCAACACAAATAATTCTCATTCAACAACTAATAATAATAACAATCAAAATTTTTTTAACACTTTTGGAGTGGGAGCTCAAACAGAAAATAAAATTATTGATGAATTAAATCCTAATGTCCAATATAATGTAAAAGTTCCATTAAGTACGAATAAAGGTCTACAAATTAAAAAAAATCAGAATTTTGAAGCTAAGTATGATTCATGTAAAGAGGCGATTAAATATATAAATTATAATGAAAAAAATTTGGATACAGAAACTGATGTAAATAAGAAAAATTTAAAAACTTTCGAAATCTATAATTTAAAAAATTCTCAAATCAATAATAATGTTCATAAAAATGAGATACAAATAACAAATCATATAGATGAGGAAGTAAATTGTGAATTAATCAATAATTTTACTTCAAACTATAATATGAAAGAAAAGATTAAAAATTTATACGATGACTTTGTAAAGATGAATCCTGAAATTGAAAATAAAAACTTAGATAAAAATGAATATCTACCTTCTAAGCATTCAATTAAATTTTGTGAAACAAGCGCACAGAAACCAAAATATATTAATAAAAATATAAAGAATATTAATAATAATAATTTCTATTATGTATCAAATTCAAACCAGAATTTTCCTATTTCCAATTTTAATAATTTAATTTATTCAAATAATAAATCCTTTCCTAATGTCAGTATGAAATATAATAATAGTCCCCATAATAATATTTTTACTTCAAATAACATTGAAAATAATTTAGAAATTATAAAAAAGAATCTAAATAATTGTAAAGAGAAATCAAATTTATTTAATAAAAATATGAAAGAATTTTCAATAAAAAAAAATTCGAATAATTCATTAAATATTTCATATTATTCAACTTCAAATAAAAATTATATTAGGAGTTTCAATAGTTATTATGGTGATTATTTGAATAATGTTAACATAAATAATTCTAAATATCAAAATGATAAGAATATTAATTTCAAAAAAAATTTTGAGAATACATTTGTAAGAAATTCAAATTTAAACAGTCCTCAAAATTGTCAAAATTTAAAAATTATGAATAAGATTAATCAAAATAATGGCTTAATTGAGACATTTTTTGACATTAAAAAAATTGATAAAGAATACTCAGATAAATTTGGCCTTTCAAATTCATGTTTAAAAAATTTAAACTCAAATCTTAATATATCTCGTTCAAATATAAATAAAAAAAAGCTATACAATACTAAAAATAAAATTTTCCAACCCAATTTAATTGATAATATGTCAAAATCAAAAAGTAAATGTTCAAATATTATTAAAGAGAGCTTATATAATAAAAACAATGGAAAAATTAATGAATATAAATACGGTTTAATGTCTAATTTGAATTATCTCACAACTATTAATCATGGATCACCATCAGTAAAAATAAAAAATAAAAATTACTTCAAAAATATTTATAATTAAATCGTATTAAAAAAGAAATAAATAAACATTAAATATTACTTAAATGAATTTTATTAAATAAAAAATTTCTAAATAAACTAATCTCGAGTATATTGTTACAATTTTATAATTCCTGAATGATTTTTATTAATTTAATTAAGGAATTTATGATAAGTTAGACTTTTGAGATTAATAATTTTATTTCAAATAAATAATTTAAAATTTTTTTAAATATATTGATTGATCTATATTTAAGTATTATATTAAAATTTGAATATTTTTAAAAAATATTTTAAAAAATGAATATTTCTAAATTATTCAATAAAAAGCTAAATAATATAAAATTAAATAGGCCTTTAGTATTCACTTTTAATATTGACTGGAAAATTTTCCAACAATTTAAATTAGAACAATTTCAACATATTAAAAGATCTTTCGAAAAAAATAATGTTATTGTCGAATTTTTGCCAATAAAGGTTGATCATAGAACTGATTTAGAATCAAGAGTAAAACAATTTTCAAAAGGAATATCAAAAATATGTGATAAATATCAAGAAAAAGTCCATTTAGTTGCATATAGCTTGGGTAGTTTACATGCCCGAGCATTTGTATCGATATTAGATGGAGAAGATTATATCAAAACTTTGACTACTTTAGGTTCCCCTATTAAGTAAAATTTTTATAAAAAATATATTAATTTTTACTTTAATCTATTATTTATTGTTTAAAAAACTAAAAGTAAATTTAAATTAGATGAATATATGTTTTTTTAGAATTTTTATCAGTACTTTATTTATAAAATTTAATTAATATTAGTGGATGTTTTGCTGCTGATTTAATGGCAAGTAATGATACAAAAAATTTAGATTTTGCAAACTTTGATCCTGTTTTGAGATCATTAGGTGGACATATAAATTGGTTTACAAGTGAATATAATACTAAATCGTTATTGAATATAAAGAAAGATTTTTTAGATTCTCCTAATATAAAAGTAAAGAAAATATACTTGCCGTTAACTGATTTGATTAGACTAACTTTTAAAATAATAATTTTACCTTTTAAAATATCATAAATTGATTTAGTTAAATGTTTAAAAGCTATGTATGTTAATTTTATTCAATACAATTATTTAATAACATATTAGTATTTTTCAATAGGCGGAAGAAGAGAAAAAATCAGATGCTCAGAATCACTAAGATTTATCAATCAAAAAATTTTTGATTATTATTTAGATGATCCTTCAAATGACGGATTTATTAGGACTGAGGAAAATGTTTTTGGAAACCATTTAATAAATTTTGATGCAGATCATTTTGAATTAATTGGAATGAGGCCAAATTACAATGCAGATAATATTTTTGAATTGATTTCAAATAATATAAAATGTAATGATCAAAATTTTGAGAAAATTAAAGAACTATGTTAATTTCTTTATGGGTGCAAGTCGCGTTATAGAAATAATTATAAAGCCAATTAATTTTTATTAGTATTAGGAAATTAACTGAAGACTGAGCAAATAAGAAAAATTTTATTTTAATTAATTTAAGACAGATTGTTATTTCCATATTATTAATAAACAGTTGAAAGAAAATTATCAAAATAGAGAGATATATTTAAAAAAGATTCTTAAATAAAATAACTTTGAATTTTTTGTATTAAACTGGAGTTTGAATTTTTAAAATGAAAAATATTTCAGCGAAAAATAATCCTTAAATTAAATAACTCTGAATTTTTTTTGTATTAAGTTTGAATTTTTAAAATGAAAATTTTTAGGGAATTGTGAAATTTTAATTTAAAAATCAAATTTAGTAATAATTTAGTATTTTAAAAAATACAATTTTTTTTAAATTACAATAAAAAAAATCTCGAAATAAATTATAAATTTCGCGCTTTCTTTACTAATTTTTAAAGTTAAGCAATTATTAAAAAATTAATTATTTATTGTTTTAAAAATAAAAAATTTAAAAATTCCCTATAAAACTTAAATAAGAAAAAGTCAATTAAAAGATGGATATTAACGAAGATGAACAACAAGCTTTGGAAAATTTAGTGACTAGATATATGGGTAAATCAGAAATTACTCTAAAAATCCAAGAAATGATTAATAACAACAAGAAACGCCTTATTTTAGAATTGGACTCTATTCGTGAATTTAATAATAAACTTTCAAATGCTCTTTTAAACAATCCTCTTAAATGGCTTCGTTATCTCGAAAACCACTTATCATCAATAATTTCTGACATGAATGATAGTGGAGATTTAAAAAGATCCACAAGAGATTTTGTAGGTGTTAAGAAACAAGATGAATATTTTATCGATTTACAAGGTGCGTACGGGCGAAATATGGTAAGTCCCAGAGGATTGACTGCTGATTTGGCAAATAAGATGGTTTGTGTGCAAGCTATAGTAACAAGAATGTCAATTGTAAGACCGAAACTTGTTAGCTCTGTCCATTACTGTGAAGACACAAAACAAGGAAGTGTTAAAGAATACCATGATCAATATTCTCTTGGTAATAATGCTAATATAGAAGGAAATTCTATATCAGCAAAAGCTGCAGGTTATATGACAAATGCAGTTCCAACAAAGGATTTAAATGGGAATCCGATAAGCTTCGAATATGGACTTAGTAATTTTAGAGATATTCAAATTCTACATGTTCAGGAACCTCCTGAAAGAACTCCAGTTGGTCAATTACCTAGATCGGTAGAAGTAATTTTACAAGATGAATTGGTAGATAAAGTAAAACCTGGGGATAGGTATATATTATATTTCTCAATATAAAAATTTTTACTCAAATTATAATGTTTACTATAATATATAGATATAATATTTATTTCCAATTATTATAAAGGATTTAGGTTTGCTTTCATATACAGCTTATTAAAAATCGATCTATTATTTTAAGTATTTTAATTTTATAGAATACAAATTACTGGGGTTTTCAAATGTATTCCAACTCAATCAACATCAGTAAATGGACATTTTAGATTAGTTATAATCTCAACCAATGTTAACTCATTGACTGCAGAGTCTGATATACCAAGGCTTACTGGTGATGACTTAAGAAATATAAAAGAAATATCTCAAAGATCTGATGTTTTGGATGTTTTAGCAAATTCAGTTGCTCCATCTATTTATGGTCATCCATATGTAAAAAAAGCATTAGTACTTCAATTACTTGGTGGAGGAGAAAAAAATTTAGAAAATGGAACTCATTTAAGAGGAGATATAAATGTTTTATTAATTGGTGATCCTTCAACAGCAAAATCTCAAGTAAATAATATTAAGATATAAATTTAATTAAATCTATTTTTTTTATAATAGTTTTTAAGACACATGATAAATCTTGCTCCGAACGCAATTAATACAACAGGTCGTGGTTCATCAGGTGTTGGACTTACTGCAGCTGTTGTAGTTGATAAAGATACAGGTAATCTATTCAATTATTTTTTAAAATTAAAAATAAATAAAAATATTTAATAATTACAATATATAGAAAATGATTTTTAGAATTCAAAATAAATTGAAATTATTTAAAATTATATCATCTAATATTTGAATAGGAGAACGACATTTAGAAGCTGGGGCCATGGTTCTTGGTGATAAAGGAATTGTATGTATTGATGAATTTGATAAAATGTCAGAAATAGATAGGGTAGCTATTCATGAAGTAATGGAACAACAAACTGTTACTATAGCAAAGGCAGGTATACATGTAAGTTTGAATGCTAGATGCTCAGTGTTGGCAGCAGCCAATCCAATATATGGAGAATATCAACGAGAAATTCCTGCTGCAAAAAATATTGGTTTACCAGATTCACTCTTATCTCGTTTTGATTTAGTTTTTGTAGTATTAGATGAAAATAATTCTGAAAATGATAGACTGATAGCAGATAGAGTTATTAGAAACCACATGTATCCTAATGAAATTCCCACTATTATGAATAATTTTGACGAAAAGATAATTGAACCAGATATAAATAATGAAGAAACCCAAGAAAATAATGTTTATGAAAAATTCAATGAAAAGTTACATGGAAAAAATAGAACAGATATTTTAAATAGACATTTTTTAAGAAAATATTTACATTATGCTAAAAAATCATTTAATCCTATTTTGAATGAGGAGGCTTCAGCATATATTTCTCTTGCATGGACTAAATTAAGAGCAAATAACGATGAGGAATGGTAATAATTTATTTTAAAATTCAATTTTTAAAATAGAAAAATTAATTTTAATAAATCTTTATAGGGAAAAATTTAGAGCAGTACCAATAACTGTTAGGACTTTAGAAACATTAATTAGACTTGCAACCGCAAACGCAAAATTACGTCTTTCAAAATTAGTCACAAAGAGAGATTGCGAGCTTGCTCTTGAAATGCTTACTATTTCTTTATACAACGAGACAGGTAAAGATGTAGATCCAAGTGAAATGATGAAATCAATGGAGGGAGAAAATCCAAATGAACAAAATGAATTCCGAGCACAAAAAAGAATAAGAAGAGGAGAGAACAAATCTAAGTCTAATATTCCAGTAATTTTTGAAGATGATTTTGAGTCATCCGAACCTGAAAGAAATATCATAAATAATAATATTAATAATATTTCTGCCTCTACAAAAAACAATATAAAAAAAGAATCTCCAGAAGATGAAGTGAATAAAATATTTAAAATGGGACATTCTGTCGAAGAAGGGCAACCTTCAAAAACTAAATTTATTTATAAAATTATTCTGGATAACACTAGAAATAATGAATTTTCTCAAATTGGATTAGATGAATTGTGGACTCTTGTTTCGAAAAACAAAGATTTTAGTAAACACAATATTAAGAGTAAATCAGATTTATTGGATATTTTATTAGCACTTGATTTTCAAGGAAAATGCCTTTATTCTGAAGGAGATAAAACAATTACTCTTATTTAAAATTTTTTATCGATTTGAATTATAAATTCTACAAAGTAAACATGATTATAGAAATTTTTTTTTGAGATCTAAATTAAAATATATATTAAAATTGAAATTCCAAATTATAGATTACAGATAACCTAATGATATAAGTCTAAAATAGGTTTTTTATTTTTAAAAATAATAAATTCGATTGAAATTTTTAATTTTGAATCAAAATTTTTTAATTAAAAATATTTTTATTTTTAGAAATCGAGAGTTTTTTAAATTTTAATTAATTTTCTTTAAAAAAAAATTTATTTTTATATTTATTTTTATTTTTAATATTTTGGTAATATATTTTTTTAAGATTTAATAGTCGGAAATTACTTTGATATATTAAATAGAGAATTAATATATTAAAATATTAGTTAAAAATGGGGATTGGGGATTGGGGATTGGGGATTGGGGATTGGGGATTGGGGATTGGGCCCAATCA
>Ga0194116_10008582_pt1 | contig 10327 bp, 11 predicted proteins | sample TA2MahsurfametaG_4_FD_148617 | JGI IMG/M metagenome (GOLD analysis project Ga0194116, IMG submission 148617) | Freshwater microbial communities from Lake Tanganyika, Tanzania - TA2015008 Mahale S9 surface | ecosystem: Environmental > Aquatic > Freshwater > Lake | place: Tanzania: Lake... | reverse complement strand
ATTGATAAAAATAAATTTTTTCTTTAATGATTAAAAAGTGTGTTAAAATGATTTCAATGTGAAGAAATGAATTTTACTTAAAACTTTTTAATAAAAGATTTTTCTTTCAGTCACTGTGATTGAAACGTCATTTATAAGAAATAAAGTATAGGATTTCTTTTTAACTATTGGCAGGTTAATTAATTTCAAATTACTATTTAATATTTATATTATCATTAAATTTTAAATATTATAAATAATGCTTATAAGTATATTCTTTTAAACCTAAAAAAATTATTGAGACATTCAAAATTCAAATTAAAAAAATAAATTATTAATAATATATTTTAAAATAATAATTTTTAAAGAATATTTGTAATTTAATTAAAAAAACTGAATTTTAAAAAGTTATTAATTTTTCATATAATATTTATAAAGCTTGAAAATTTAAAATTTTAAAAACAATGTCATCATGTTTATTAATTACAGATTTGTTTTCCTTCAAAATGGATAATTCAAATTTTATTAAGAAAAAGCCTGATTTTTCAAAATTCTTGAAAAGGAATTTTCTAATAAAAAAATTCAATATACAAAGTGAAGATAATATAGCAAAAGAAAAGAAAATTCAACTTTTATCAAATAATAATAATAAAAATAATAATATTGAATATTCTTTTTTTGAGGAGCTAAAAACAAATGAATACATTATTAGTAAAATCAAAAAGCGAATACAACTTCTTCGAAATGAAAAAGGATTTTGTTGTCATAATAAAAATGGCAACATCTTTAATCAAAGGAACATTGAATGCTTAGAATTAAACTTGTATTTTCTAAGTAAAGTAATTAATTTATTCTTCGTACCAAGAATCAAGTTTTCAGAAAATAAAAAAACTAGCTTTGCAAAAAGCAAATTAACGAAAGAGGAAAACAATTCAAGAGTGAAAGATATCTTTATGTTACAAAAGATGCAACTCATTGAACTTTACTATACTACAATTTTAAAATATAGTATATTGAGGGAAAAATTTGGCGAATTTTTCTACAATACTATTGATGAAGAAAATAGATTTATCAATTCTTTGAGAAAATTTTTCTTTTTGAATGATATTATTGAAAAAGCATCTAAAATGGGTTTACTATATTTAAGAACACTAAAATTTTATCTTTCAAAAATTTTAAAAAATCTTGATAATGAATTATCCGAAAAAATGAATGTTGTAAAATTGGGATTTTATATAACTAAGTTGAATTTTTTTTGTTATATCTCAGCTGATTTTTTAATAATAAAAGAAAACAATCTTTTTGAAAAGCCATCTTCCGATAAAAGATGGAAAGATATAAAAGATAATTTGCAAATAGAAGTAAATTAATCTTGAAATATAGGAATAAAAAATCTTTTAGAATTTTTTAATTGAATAATTATTAGTTTTTTTTTGAATTTTATAAGTAAACTAAGATTAATATTTTTAAACTTACATAAAAAATTATTCATAAAATAAATAAAATTACAGCTTATAGGAGGAATTTACAGAGCAAAAATAGCACGTTATATTGCGAATTTCTCTACCACTTTCATAAATACAGTTTATTACTTTACCAATTTCGATAAATTTAAATACAATCCTTATAATTTAGCGAAACTAGCTTTTGGTGCAATCATTTTCACTTTTTTTTCTAAAATAAGAAAATTCTTTAGATTATACAACACAATCCACCCGAAGCTTGATATGACAAAATTGTAAAAAGATTTATATATTTTTGATTTTTAAATAATAAATATTTTAAAGGATTTTCGGCACCCCCGAAATTGGAGTAATTAACCTTTACTATAATTTTGTTAGAGCCAGGGGCTCGATCGAAAAAGATTTTTCAATTATAGACTTTGGGACATATTTCATGTTTATTCCAAAATGGATAAATAACATGCAGCAAATAAAGCAAAGTCATAAATTGAAATTTTTAGCTAATTTCAAACAAGAATTTGATCAAGAATATTTCAATAAATCTAAAAATGTGCTGAAAAATACTCGATTAATAGAAAGATTTTTCAGAATAAATTATAAAAAAGCTGATTTCGAAACATTAAAAAAAAACTTTTTGGAAATGTTTACACTGCAGAACATCAAGAGAAGATACATTAAAAAGAATATGATCTTCTGCCTTCATGGAGGAGGATTTATTTCTCAAAACACAGAATCTCATTTAGGATACTATTCTCAGTAAGGTTTTAATTTTATTTATTAATTTTGATAAAATCAAACCAAAAATAAACTTTTATTTAGTATAATAAAGGATACTGAGACTTTTATCGTTTCTTATGATTACAAATTAGCCCCAGATAATAAACTTGAAAATATAATCGAAGAATCCATTAAAGCTTTTGAATTTTTATATTTTTACAGTAAGAATATTTTAGGAATTGAAATTGAAAATTACATTCTTATGGGAGATTCAGCAGGAGGGCTTCTTAGTATGAACTTATTGAATTATATTATACGTAAAAAATACACTAAACCTAAAGCAATGATATTGATTTATCCATGTAAGATTCTAGATCTCTTTAAATATAAATTTTTTGAATCATGTTGATATTTTATTTATCAAATAAAAGGCTGTCGTGTCATTTTTGATGAAATGTATCCTTCTAATCTTTTTACCCTTACTGATTTGATGATTGATACACCATTCATCTCTCAACTAATGAGCATAACAATGAATATTGAAGATTACTATCAAGGAAAACTTAAAATCGATGAGAGATATGATATTTTTTTAACAGATTCACAAATTGTTAAACAGTATCCTCAATGTTTAATAGTTTTTGGATCTACAGATCCTATTAGAGATGAGAGCTATAAATTAGGGGATTTCCTATTGTAATTTAAATTCTTTTAATCAGTTTAATTAAAAAATTTTTAATATTAAAATTTAAAGTAAATTTAAATTCGATATTCAGGCAACATGATGTAAAAACTGAATTGAAAGAATTTTTGTTTTTTAATCATGGATTTATGAATATAAGCTCATTCATTGATCCTTATTATCTACCAGCAGTTGATTGTATAAAGAAAAAAATTTCATATGTATTTGGATCTAATTGATAAATTATAGGACATTAAAAAAATAAGAAGTTATTCTTATTTTTTGGAAGTAATCATGATGTATAGATGATCTTGATTAAATTCAATAAAATTATTTTATAAAATATTCTTTTATTTTAATTCAGTAAGGAATAGAAAGAGTTTTTTAAACGAATTTAAAATCTTTGTTAATTAATTTTTTAAATGTATTAAATAATTGCAATATTAAATAACAAGCTAAATGTAAAAGATTAAGGATCACTATAAAAATTAATAATTAATTCATTTAATAAATATAATTTAAAATCAGAATTCTGCTATATAAATTCGCAAAGAAATATTTTATTTTTATGATTGTTGTTTATTCTTAAAATTGTTAATTCATTTATAAATTCTAAAAATGAATGAAGAAACATTTAAAAAGATTCTTTATCTAATACTTAAAGTCATAATAAAAAACAATGGATTTTTATCCCAATTAGAAATTTTCAGAGATGTTCGAGAATATATGAATAATTATTTTAAAATAAAGGGTATCTTTAAAATTTCGAAATTATTTGGGTTTAAAAGTTATAAGATAAAAGAAAATTGTTTAATCTAAATTTTTTATTCTTTAGTAATTATTTAAATGTTTATGCCTTTTAGAAAATGATTTAATTGTTAAAATTGGACCTGGAAAAAGTGAAGATTTTAAAGATATATTAAATTTTGTTTTGACTATTTTATGCGAATTGGCCTTAGTAACCCAGAAGATGGAGAATAAGTCTTTTTATTTTAAATGGATAGGATTCAAAGGATTTAAAAGAAAATACTTAAATGAATTGATAAATCAACAAATTAAATATGATTTATCAGAATCGTTCGAACATAGAATCCAAATTTACACAAGAAATTTAATTTTGACTCTTATAGAAAAAAAAGAAACAGGAATGAATTCAGAAAAAATTGATGAAATAATTAAAAGATGTTTCTTAGAAAATCAAAATAGACATATAGAAAAAATACATTCAATTTTGAAATTCGTTGATTTCATATACAGAGAAAATCCAATCCCAAATCAGATTTTTGCCTTGAATAATCAAATCACTAATATAACTTTTAAAATAAACAAAGAAATTATTGGAGAAAATCTGATAAAAGATCAGTACTTCGCAGAAGAATATTATATTAAATTCAATGAAAATATTCTTAAAAAATCATCGTTATGGGAAGAAGAAATAGCATTAAATAAAGATAATTATTCTGAAAATGAAAATAAAAACAAAGAAAAATTTAATGCTAGAAATTCAAGTAAAAGCATTTTTTTCCCTTTTAAATAAAATAATTATTATTTTTAACTTTAAATATTGGATTAGTTATTTTACTTTTCTTAATAAATGTAATTTAATTTCTTAAAATTGGTTTGTTTTGATTATCAGAAATTATTAAGTTTAAATTCTCTTTTTAACTGCTTTATTTATAGCGATGGAAATTGAAGATAAAAATCTCGATTTGAATGAAATGAATGAATTAGAACAACTAAAAATCAAAATTTCTAATTTGGAAAATGAAGCTGAAGAATGTGGATTTGCATTACTTAGGGGAAATAATTGGAATTATTTTATGAAAAAATTATATTGTATAATTGGCAGAGCACCACCTAATAAATTAGCAAACTCAAGTAATTTTATTAATAATATCTATAAGCCAATTTTATAAATTTCATTTTTATATAAATTAATTAATATAGGTTATTTACAAACGAAAACTTTTAGTATTAACAATGGAATTAATTTAAATGATCAAATTTCTAATAAAGAAGGGCAATCTTTTTGGTATGTTGATGTTGATTTAGGTCAAAATAAAAAGGTTTCAAAACAGCATGCGCTGATTATTTATAACTTTCAGACAGGTATTTATGAAATCAAAAATTTATCAAGGAAAAGTTTAATCAAAGTTAATGGAGAATATTTGAAATTTAATGAAGAAATCCCATTAACGTCAAAGTCTGTGATTGTTATAGGAAACCAAGAATTTTATTTTATGTTACCTGTTATTATATAGAAAGGATTAAAATTAATTTTTATTTAAATAAATTTTTCATTTATGATTTATTTATAAATTTAGATATATATGAAAAATTGTTGCCTCTAAATAACTTTTTATATTTAAAATCATATTGTTATTGGAAAGAATTCCAAATTGAAGTAAATAAACATTAATTAAAATAAAGTATTGATAAATTGACAATATTATATATGAGACCAAATAAAATTAATTAAACGTATATACTTTTTATCCAAGATATTAAAACTTTTATGAAAAATAAATTTTGAATAACTTCTTTCAAATATTAAAAACATTAATTTTTCCTTTGTAAATGGAATATATACAAAAAATAATTTAATCTAACAATAAAACTCCATAAAATAAAGATGTTTCAATTATTCAAAATTTATAAAAGGATAATTCCTTTTATCTCCTTATAAAATAATTTATATTTTTTAGATTTTCATATTGCTTTTATCATGTCTTTTTGAAATAATTAGACAAAAATAAGTTACAAAAAATATTTACTCTTAATCCTCTAAAATTTGAATTATTAAAAAAATATATTAGATAATCCCATTGGATAAATAAATTATCTAAGTTGACTCATTTTATCTTTGAATGAATAATATTTCACATTTTTATATGAAATTTTTAATCGTACTGATTTCTTCCTTATTTTTAAGTACATACATATTGTCTTTTTCATCAATTTTCACAACAGAATTAGCGGCTTTGCATTTGATACTCCTTAGTAAATTACCTTTACGATCATAAAGTAAATATTTCATATGTCCTTCTTCTTCATAATCATAATTTGTGATTATAAAATTCTTACCCAATATATTAATAGCATTATATTTAGCCTTTTTGCAATTTAGTCCTTCATTATTTTTCACATTAATATATAAATCTTCCACTTTTTCTAAATTCCAATCATAATATTTTATTTTGAATTTATCCACCCTTTCTTTCAAACTCAAAATGATGTAATTGTATTTATTAACTCCTATATAAAACTCATCGAAACCATGCCAATCCATACAAATCGAATAAGGAATTTCATTAATGAATGATTCTTTTTCAAAGTCAAATTTCCTAAAATATAAATTATTTCCGTTTTGTTCCTTTGCACTTAATAATCCTATATTGCTGTCTTTTTTACTAACGCAAACCCTAAGAAAATATGCTTTTATATTAAATGCAACATAATTGGCTCCTAATCTTCCGTCTTTTTTCAAAAACTGCAAAAATAATTTTTCATTAGGAGAAGGAGATGGATAGAATATTACTGCATTATTATATTTATTTATTGCTTTGCTATAATTCCCATTAGTACATTCGGTAAAATTATTGAAATCTGATAAGGAATTTAAATCTTCATCAAAAATTTGAAATTTTACAACTGTTTTACCTTTTTCGTTTTTATTTGAATAATCTCTGAACGTTAATAAAATTCGAACGTTTTTCGATTTACTAACTTTTGAGACAGTTATTGTAGGCATAGGTGCTAAATGACTAACTTCTTCTGTTAATTTTTGCTGCTTTATAAAATTAAAGCTTTTATCAAATTTAGTTAACATACATGTTTTAGCACAAACAGCATAAATATTTTCAAATTTATCGTAATCAAAATCTGCTATAGGAAAATTTGTAAAGTTTTCCAGCTTATTTTTAAGATTAGAATTTATTGAAAAATCCATTTTTTCTATGAATTGATATGATGATTGAAGGGTAAATTTATGTATTTTCAATGGATAATTTAAAGATATATTGTCTTCACCTTTATTATAATTCTGATGGATTAAAGTATTGCTGTTGCTATAATTTTCATTATTAGCTTTATTTTGATCAAAATATCCATTGTACAAAAATTTATATTCATCGAATTTCTCAGAAATAAAAATATTATTTTGAATAAAATTTGAATTCTCATCGGGCTCTTCTCCTTCACATGTAAAAAATAAAGGAAGAGATTCTGCTTTGAAAATAAGATAAGGCTTATAAGCTTCAAACTTATCAGGATCTATCATTCGACTTTTTGCTTCTAATTGTAATTTTAATTCTGTAATTATATTATCTTGTGCCTCTATTTTTTCTTTGTTTTCTTGTTCCCTTTTCTTCATTATTTCTAAAAGTTCGTTTTTCTCAGCTAGTAAATTACTTAAGTTATTTATTGAAGCCGTAATTTCATTTATTTTGTTATTTTTCTCATTTACTACATTTTCCAGTTCAGAAGATTTGATTGCCTCATATTCATTTAATTCTTTGAGCAATCCTTCATTTTCCAACTCAAAATTTTGACATTTTTCTGTTTTAAATTTTAATTCTTGCTTAATAGCATCTATATGCGTTTCATTATCAATTATTAAATGCTCGATAAAATCACTTCTTTTTCCACTAAATTCACAGCCAAGAAAATCATATCCACATTTATAATCAGCTTTTTCACATCTTTTCTTCATATGAAATTCCAAATTCTTTCTTGGCAAAATATCACCACATTCAAGTCCACAATTGACTTCAAACATTTCACAAACTTGTAGATGATCTGCTTGATCTTTCGCAATTATTCTTTCTTTACAAAATTCGCAATCGATTTCCCTAAAAATGCAAAATTCTTCGTGTTCTGCTAAATGTCTCTTCTCAGCTTTAAATTGACATGATTCAAATGAGCATTTTTTAATTTTGAGCATGCAATCGTTTTCAAAATGATCTTTTAAATTTTTTAGATTAGTAACATATTCACAGCCTAAATTGAAATTTAAGCATTTAACTTCTGATTGTTCAATGAAATCTTTAATAATTTCATTTGGGAAAAAAACTTCTGATGCATTTGATTCAATTTCATCATCTTCTTTTTCTTTTTGTTGCGCTTCAGCTTGATTTTTTTCATTTTCTATGCAAAATAAGCAGAAGTTTTGACCGTGTTTGTTTATGACGGGATTGTTGAGAATATTATTTCCAATATTACATTTAAATTTTTCTACGCTTGAAGGAGAGACAAAGATCTCTAAAGGAAAACAAGTTAGTGGAAAGCTTTCCATTTGCATTAATTTGATTTAATTATTAATAATCATAAACTTTCTTAATATTATATTATATTATGAAAATACAGAAAATTCTGTTATAATTTTATAGCTAATGTTAATTTTTTTTTTAACATTATTCTTACTAAACTTCATTTGTTATAATCGAAGTTTTGAGATATAAATATTTTTTGTTTTTTATTTTATTATTTCTTTACTAAATATATTCAGAGATGAATAAATAAAAATTATTTTGAAGCAATGAGTAAAAAATTTTGATATGAATTGTATTTTATATTATTATTATAAATGAAATTATTAGGATTCAAATCTTTTGTTAAATTAAATAAGTGTAAGTTTATGTATGTTAAAGTTCATGTAATTCTGTTAACTATAAATAAAAACAATTTTGAAACTTTACTTAAATTCAAATATCATATGTCAAAGTTGTTTTATTCAAAATTAATTAAAATAATTATGTATGGAAAAAAATGGCTAATAATATTGATATTTTATAAGTAAATAGATGTTATTTTATAGTCTTAGGTTCAAGATTTTTATATTAATATTCATTTATTCATTTTTATAAAATTTCATTTATCCATATCTTATTTACAATCAAAATTTATTATATAAATTTATTGATTTGTTTTTTTGATAAATGTGTATATATAAAAACTATTTTTCAAGATTTTTTTCTTTTATTTTCCCAAGTCTATATATTAATTTTATTGGCCTATGATCGCTTCCTCTATATTGCGTTAAAATATCCGATTCTTCCACCTTTGATATTGTGTTTTGATCAACTATAAAATAATCAAGCCTCCAGCCATCGTTATGATTCGGTCCTTTGTTACCAGATCGAAAAGTAAAATAACTATATTTTACTTCATTAGGATGGAAATGCCTAAAAGTGTCAACAAATCCATCTTGAAGGAAATTTCCAAAACTTTCCCTTTCCTCTTTAGTAAAGCAGGCTCCGCCTTCCATTCTTTTAGGAGCATAAACATCTATTTCATGATGAGCTACATTCAAATCTCCTGTGAGAATAAGATGTTTTTGTGAAGCTAAATTTTTTACAAAACTCTGAAGGCATTTGTCCCAATTATTAACGCGATAATCTAGCCTTCTCAAACCTCCTCCAGCATTTGGCACATAGACACAAACAATATAAAGCTCAGGATATTCAAGAGCAATCATTCTCCCTTCTAAATCGTGTTCAGGAATTCCTATTTCATAAATGACTTTTAAAGGCTTGTATTTTGTCAGGATTCCGACACCTGAATAACCTTTTTTATTTTTACAGCAATTCCAATAACTAGCATAGATTTCAGAATGAAGTAAATTTATTTTTTCTGAAATAAGTGTGTCGTTGTCGATTTTTGTTTCGTTAAAGCATATAATATCTGGGGACTCTTAAATTAAATATAGTTTTTGATTTTTAAATAAATTCATATTTTAGTTTTAATTACGACATTCAAAGTATTTTGATTTTGAATTTCTTTTAAAAAATTAAATATTTCAAAATACTCCTTTTTTAATTACTTATTTTTTTAGTAATGAAATTTATTTATAAAAATTTACCATTTTTAATTAAAAGTTCTAAGCTTCCTTTTCCTTTTAAAGCACGAACTCCATTTATATTCCAAGAAAATAATTTCAATTTCCCTTCTGCCGGCATTTCTTTTATTAGTTCTTCTCCTTCTTGTAATGCTTGTTCTGAAATTTTAATATTAACCTTATCCAAAGTTCCTTCCTGATACACTTTTGTTTCTATTTTTGATATATTTTCTTGAGTTATTTTCATATCTACATTTTTTTCATTTGCTTTTTCTTTGACTACTGATTCTATATTATATTATTAATTTAAAATAGGAAATTTTATGGCTTAAGATATATATTTTACCTTTATTTTTATAGTTATCATTACGTTTGTTGAGTAAACGTTGACTTTTTAATTTACCATGAGACTCATCTAAATTTGAATTTGAGATTCTTTCATAATGTTTCTGGTTAAATAAATTTCTATAAACTTACCTTTCTATTACTTATTCTCATCTTTTCCATAAATATAGAATAACTTTATTTAAATGTTGAAAATTTTTTAAATAAAAGAAAGAGATAAGTAAATTTTAAAATTAAAGGTTCTTAATAAAATAAAAAGATATGTTTAAGTAAATTCAGTACTAATTAAACTCTTATTTAAGAATA
>Ga0194116_10008581_pt1 | contig 10327 bp, 10 predicted proteins | sample TA2MahsurfametaG_4_FD_148617 | JGI IMG/M metagenome (GOLD analysis project Ga0194116, IMG submission 148617) | Freshwater microbial communities from Lake Tanganyika, Tanzania - TA2015008 Mahale S9 surface | ecosystem: Environmental > Aquatic > Freshwater > Lake | place: Tanzania: Lake... | reverse complement strand
CAATCCCCAATCCCCAATTTATTGTAATCTGTTTTTGAAAATTCTAAATTTAATAAAAAACAAATTACTTTGAATATAATTTAAATGTTTGTAATTTTATTTAAGTTTTATCAAAATTAAATTTGAATAATTTATTTATCAAAATTAAGAATTATGAATTTTACTGATGCCTAATTAATAATTTTGTTTTAACAAAACATATTTGAGAAATGGAAAGAAGTTCAACTTCATCCTATATCAAAGGTAAATTTTTATTTAAAAGTTTTTTAAAGTGAAATTCTCTATTTTTATTCTTCATACGATATTTATATAATATAAGAAGAATTAGGTGTTTTTTATATTATCATCTAGTTAGAAAATTTGATAAGCTAAATAAAAATCTGATTGACATAATCTTTTCTTTCTTGAAATGCTATGAACTTCCAGTAGGCCTATTATTGAGTAGAAAAGTTATAAATATTTTGGTAGATAAAAACTTTATTATCTCCAATTTAAAAAATTTGTTTAATGATTGGAAAGAATATTTAAGAAACTCTAAAGACACGATAGATGAAGGAGTTAAAAACATAATCCATCTTAATGAGGATTTCTTGACTAATAAATCTAAAATCAAAAATCATTTAATTTTGATAAAGAACTTAAACAAAGATATCAACAATCTATTAACTTTCTCATTAAATACAAAATCTTCAAATAATCCTTATTCATTTGAGAACTTATATTCAATGAATTCTCTTTTACTAAACTATTATACTAAAAATTATTCCGAACTTAAATTTACTGATTTAAATTTCTCAGAAAAAAAATTTTATTTTAATTCTTTAATAGAAAATTTAAAATTCAACAATACTATTGAAAGGCTCATTCTTAAAAATAATGCTTTAGATGAAGACTGTATAAAAATACTTTCAGATTTTTTATCTAATTCTCATAAAATAAAATTTCTTGATTTAAGCAAAAACAATATAGATGAATTATCTTCAAAGCACTTATCAAATGCTTTATCTCTAAATTCTTCTATTTTGGATATTGACTTGAGTTACAATTTACTCAATGAAGAAGCTGTTAAGTATTTATCAGCTTCTTTAAAAGTAAACAAGACTATAAACAAAATCGATCTAAGTAGAAATAAAATAAATGCTAAATCATTGGAATATTTTTTTGAAGGCATAAAAGATAATAAATCATTGCATAAAATAGATCTAAGTAGAAATAATTTAAAAGAAAAAGAAATTGAGATAATTTCTGCTTTCTTAAAAGATAATAAAACAATTCTTAAAATTGATATTTCAAATAATATAATAAACCAAGAAGCTTTAGAATTTCTATCAGAGGCTCTTAAATACAATAAAACGATTTTACAACTTGATTTATCTAATAATGATTTAAATTTAACTTTATTTAAAAATCTATCAGAGGCTATGAATATAAATACATCATTAATTTTCTTGGATATTAGTGTAAATAATTTAGAAGAAAATGCTATTTATTATATATCAGAGACTTTAAAAGTCAATGAAAAGATTCAAAAATTGAATCTGAGTTACAATAATTTCAATGAAAAAGCAATTCAATTTTTATCCGAAGCACTTAAAATAAACAAATCACTTAAACATATTAATTTAAGTGAAAATAATTTGAAAGAAAAAGAAATTGAAATATTGTCTCAAGCATTAGTAGAAAATACGAATTTAGAACACTTAAATTTAAGTCAAAATAATATTAATGAAAACTCAGCAATTTTTCTTAGAGATTGTTTGAAAATAAATTTTAGTATTAAGCAATTGCTTTTGAGCAATAATAATATCAATGATGATAGCTTAAATATAATTTCTGAAAGTTTTCATATAAATTCATTTATAGAAATGATTGATTTAAGCAACAATAAATTAACTGAAAAATCGATTTTATTTTTATGTGAGAATTTAAAGAATAATTATTCGATAAGCGAAATTAATATTAGCTTTAATTCAATCAATGATAAAGGGTTTATTAATCTATTTTCTCTAATTATAAAAAACAAATCTTTAAAAAGAATTGATTTATTAGGATATCATATAAACGAAAAAAATTTTCGTATATTAAATGAGGCTTTGAATATCAATCCTAATTATGAAAATTTAAATTTAACAAAAGATATGCTTTGTAAAGAAGTTTTGGAGTTAGTTCACAATAAAACCTCTACTATTAATCCTAAAATCAACTTTCTCTAAGAAACTAAAATCTTATCTAGAAGATTAAAGTATTCTTAAAAGGTTGTTATTCCTTTTATATTTGAGTTTATATATTAATTAATTATTTTAGTGATAAATATTTTTAGATTATTACTATATTAATTATTTAAATCAAGTAAGTAATAGATGATTATTAATATAACTAATCAAAAATGAAATTTTGATATTTTTAAATTCAATATTATTTTATTTCATGATTTTGAATATAAATAGTTTATAAAAAATTGAAATTAATTTCATGTTTAAATTTATTTATTAAAATGAATACTGAGAATATAAACTCGCCCAATTTTAACTTACCAAATAATTCCAACAATGAGTTTTTTCAAAATAATAAAAATTTAACAAACAATAATTATCCAAATTCCAATTTCTATTATTCCAATCCAATTACAGACCATATTAATAATCACAACCAAAATAATAAACCTATTTATAACCAAGACGGAAATTCCAATTTTACTCATTACCAAACAAATCATCAAAATGCTCAGAAACATTATTCTACACCTTCAGAAAGTCCTTATAGAGTCGATTCCGATAATATTTTTCAAAGTTACAATGAAAGCTTAAAAAATAATTCAATTTCTAACCAAAATTTCTTGCGAAATCAAACTTATCAAAGTTTAATACAGCCAATTCAAGAGAACCAGAGATATTATAATATTCCTAATAACACAGATCAAGGTGATAAAAAAACAAGTGAATCTTTATTAACAAGATCAACTAAATTCAGTCAGTTAGTGAATGAATTAGATTTTGATGGAAATGTTAGAAAATATTATTTAAAATATATAGATAATAACTCCGCTTTAATGCCTATGAATTATAGAAGAAAAATTGATTTAATAAATAAAGTAAATTTTTTGGTACCTACAGCTTGTATTTTTAATATAATAATGTCGTGCGTGAATTATTATCCAGAAAATATTCCATTAGCTAAAAAGAACCTTTTTTTGAGCAGTTTGATAATAATTGGAACTATATATTATTCAAAAAGCTTTATAAAGCAATATCAAATAGAGAGTTACAATGAGATGCTTCATTCATATTCAGAAAACAAGATAAAAGAAATGGTTGATAAAAGTATAATGATAAATAGAACTTTATAAATAATTTTTAATTAATTAATTATAAATATAAAAATAAAAAATTTTTAATATTTTCGATTTGAAAGAATACACTCAACTTGATTTTTTTAAAATCTAAGGCACACATATTATATTTATATTATGAATTTAATCATAATTTAACATATTTATATAAAAATTTTTATTTATGAATATAGACAATTATTTCATCATTTGAGAAAAATAAATATCAATCGAATAAATGAAATTTTAATTAAATAATTTCGATAAATTAATTTTTTTTATAGAAATATGATTTATAAAAATTTATAAAATCCAAAGTTATCTAATTTATTATAATGAATTTAATAATAGTATTAACAATATAAATAATTTTCATTCATCTTTTACTAATTTATATTTTAATTTATACTTAGGTATATTGAAAAAATAATAATTTCAATTCGGAGTTTTATATTGGTTATATAAAATTAAAAAATATTCCAATTAATGATTGATTATTTTAAAAAAATCATTCATAAATTATTTAATAAATTTTCCTCTTTTGTTATAGATTCTAAATATTTCTTTTTTTTACAATATTTTTAACTAATTAAAAGATAAATATTTGAATTTCCATGTTATGTCGTTATCAATTTATCCATAAAAATCAATATTTTGTTAATATTTTAAAAAATCTTATCAAATTGTGGATTTGCCCTATCTAATGCAGCTAAATTAACATGTTGTCCATATGCCGCAAAAGAATTATTGAAATTCTGAATATGGATTTGATCAGGATTTTCAACAAATGATTCATCAGAATCTTCTTCGCAAGAAATCTCTTCATTGTCTTCGTCATCTCCCATATTGAGTTCAATATCTGACTCGATTATATCTTGCTTAATTTCTTCATTTTTATTAAGATCACTATTTTTTTCTTTTTTGGAATTTTTCTTGATCATCATCATTTTTTCATATTCTCGATCAGACATTAAATAATCAAAATTAGAGGGCATATTCAACCAAGGATGTTTTAGCAAATCTTGAGCAGAAGCTCTTTTTTCTGGGTAGTATTCTAACATTGGCATTATAAAATCATGTAATGCTTCAGCTTCATGTTCTTTTATACGATATTTTTCCATAAGAACTGATTTTAATGGCCAAAATTGCAATCCTTTAATTCTGCGGAGATTACCATTACGAGTGAAGTATTTCTAAAATATTTATTAGAAGGGAATTTGGATTTCTAATTAAAAGTTTTAATAGAAATTTTTCTTAATCTTTATTTTTTTATAAAATATTATGAAAAAGTTTTATCTAAATTTAAGTTTTGAAATGAAAAAAATTTAATACTCTAGAATATCTTCCTGACCTTGCAAATTTCTTTGGCATTTTTCCTAAAAGCTCAATAATTTGTGCTAAATGATCATCGTTTTTCGAATAAGATTCTCCTTTCCTTGGTTCAAATAAGAAATCTCCAGTAATTAATTCGAACAACATACATGCAAATGACCATATATCAGCTGATGAGCCATAATTAACTCCAATTATAACCTAATTTATTTAATAAAATAACTTTATATTTTTTATTAGAAATATTTTTTTAATTTTAAAAATGAGATTATAAAAAAATCACCTCTGGAGATCTATATTGTCTTGTTTGAATTTCTGTACTAAAATGATGATGGAACCAACAAGCATTTCCCATATCCACAATTTTGACATTTACATTCTCATCTAAACCAGGTCCTCTTTTTTTCCCTCTATCATTTGCTGATTTTAGTAAGTTAATTTTTTCCTTTTCATCAGCAGTTTCCAAAAGCTTTTTTTTTTCGATTAGATTATTGCGATAATCAGAATCATTTTTAATCCTTGTCTTTTCTTTTATATAGCTTTGTAATTTTCTGCTGTAGTCTCCTATATCAAAATCATATTCTCCATCATCTGAGTCATCCATATCTTGAATAAATTTTGGTACAGATTGAATTTTAGGTCTTTCAATTAAATCATCATCTTCAATATCGTTTTCTTCATCCGAATCTAATTTAGTAATGTCAACTTTTTTATTTTCTTCTTCTTTTTTTGAACTTTGATTGAAATTTTCTAATGCCATTTTTATTTCTTCTTCGTTTAATCCTAATTTTTGTAATTTTTTAACATGTTTTTTTCGGTTCTTTAATTTCTTGCGTTTATCTTTTTTCTTTTGTTTTTTTAATTCTCCACTGTTTTGAGAGGCTGCATATTTAGATGCGTTTTCTTCAGCCTCGTTATTTTTTTGTTGATTTTGGCTATTGTGATTATGCTTTTTCTTCTTGCTTATATCCAAATAACCATTTTCAGAAATTTCTTTAAGCTCTTGTTCGGTTAGACATAAAAGAACATTTTCTGGCTTTAAATCTGTATGAATAATTCCGCAAATGCGATTTAAATAGTCTAATCCTATAAGTATTTGTTTAGCGATGATTCTCACAAATGGTAAAGGAATCTAAATAAATTTTTAATTTTTAAAAATACAATTCAAAACATCAAATTAGAAAAAAAAATTTCATAGGTCTTTAATATTTTATAATTTTCATTATATAAAATATCAAAACCAATAAATTATACATTAAATATTTTTTTAAAAATTTTAAAAATATATATTTTACTCCTTTATAATTATATCTTTTGATAATTTCAAGTAATGTTACACCCATAATTTCAAAAACCATGCAGAAATGTTTTCCATTTGGACCATGATGAATAAAAGAATTCAAAAGCTGAACGACTTGAGAATGATCTCTTTCAATTCCTTTTTTTAATTTTTCATTATCATTCCAATATTCTCTTAAAGATTTTTCCCAGTCCGGATCAAAGTTATGTCTTTCTAACTCCTGCAAAATCTCAACTTCATCATAAGCTGCCTCTATGTAATGCTGAGAACTCTTTTGTACTTTCATTGCTACAAAAGTATTATATTTTAGATCTTTTGCTAACCAGACAGTCGAAAAGTGTCCCCAACCTAATTTTTGCAAAACAAGGTATCTGTTGAGGTAAATTTCCCTAAAATTTATATTTAATATTAAAAACATTAATTAATTCATATTGTCAATAATTTTTACTCATATAAATTTTGAAAAAATTTTTTTTTAAATAATTCTAGAAAAAATAAATTAGTTTATGATAGCGTAACCAAAGATAATTTTGAAAATGAATAAAATATTCTTTTTAAAAAATATTGTAAGAGATTATAAAATAATTAATTACCCAACATGAACTGGATGATATCCACCTACTTTGTAATCTTCCATCCCTTCATCTTCAGAATTATCAGAATCCGTGTATCTATCTATTTTAAATGATATTTACTTTGCTGGAATTACAGGTTGTTCATTGTAATTTTGCAAAATAGTATTCATTTTTAAGGGCTTTTTAGCCGCGTTTCTGTATGCTGGCTCTAATTTTTGCTGACTGTTTATGGAATTAATTTCTGACTCTAAATTAGTTGAGATTCCAGTATAAGATGTAAAATAGTCTGTTTCATGAAATTTGGTTTTAGCTTTATTTTTGTTTTTTTCTAATAAAATGAAAAAAATTTAGTTAGGTATTTAAATTTTACTTTTGTTCACTTTTCCTGTCGTGTTGTTCATTTATGTTTTTAACTAATTTAAATTGATTATTATATTAGAATTATATAAATTCATTTAATTTTTATGAATTTAAAATTTTTGTTCTGAATTTTTTTATGAACTTTAAATTTTTAAACCATACAATATGTTATTTATTCTTCATCTATAAAATGAAGATTGTTTGTTCTTTTGTAGTTATTTTTTATTAAATGATAAAAGGGAAAACTAAAATTTTACACAAATACATTATTTTTATCAGGAATATTAAAAAATTTTGATAAATTAATTTTTTATCAAAAAATTAATTGATTGGATGATAAAAACTTTTTATTAAAAAAATTTATTAATCTAAAACAACCAATATAAGATTATTTGAAATTTTTGTCAAAATCTTTCTTAAAGATTAGATTTTCGCATTATAAAATTTATTAAAAAAACAAATATAAAAAATCTTTAGTTTTATCTTTTCCTTTATATTATATAGATTTTAGATTCCACGATTTGTATATAATAATTCTATTATTTTTTATGGAATTTTTAATAATTGTCTTGAAAACAATTTAAAGAGAGTATTTATATGATCCTAAATAATCTTCAGCTGATTCATAATTTGGACCATACACTTGAATAAGAGATTTAATATCACAAACAACTCTTTTAGAGGAATTCTTCTTCTCTAAGAATTCATTATTTTTATTGCAAACCCAATTTAATAAAGTGTTTCTATTTTGAACAAGTGGTAATTCATTAGTATTATTAGTTTCATTAAGAACATCAGAAAAATTTGCCCTAATGTATCTAAACATATTATCTCTCTTAGAGGAATCGGGATTATCATAATAATATGCGGCTATTTTATATAATTCAGTCCAGGTTGAAGTTCTTAATTCATCATCAGAAGACTTTAATTTATCTTCAATTGGATTTTGTGTTTGAGTCATTTTTAAGAGGAATCTGAAAGGAGAATCTTTCTTGGAAATTTCATCCAATGAGTAATCTTCGTAATATTTTCTAGATTTGATGTTTGACATTAATAAATCTAAAAATTAATAATTTATTAATTAAATTAATGATCATTTCATAGCTTTTCATAAAACTTAATTTAGTTTAAATTTATTAGAAAAAATAAAAATAGAATTACATTAAATTTTAAAAATACACCAATAAAATGCTATTTAGCACAAAAGAATATTTAGGATCTTTTATAAAATGTTATATCGAATAAAAAAATGAGATTATTATTTATTAAATCTGAAATAATTTAATAAAAAAACAAAATTTTAATATTGGTTATGAATAGGAATTATCTTAAGTTAATGACATTAAAAGATCTTATTTGTTTTGATTATTTTCATTGGAAAAATTGTTATTATTGAATATATTATGTGAATTATGAAAAATACTGCTATTCGCTAAACCATTTCCGAGATTCATGTTAAAATAAGGATTATTAGTTATTGTAGGTGGAGCAAACGGATTTATACCCATAGGCCTTAATAAATTTGTAACATTATTTATTCCAGACTTATTATTAGTCCCAAGTGAATTGTAATTTCCAAAACTCATCATATTGTTAAAATTATTATTGAAACTGTTATTATTTATATTATTTGTGTTATTATTATTGTTCATTTTATATTCTGCTGAAAAATAAGGATTTTGAGGAGCACCAATAACATTTTGGCTTGTATAGAATGACTGGGGAATACCTTCATTTTTCTGAATATTAGGCTTTTTAACAGGAATATTAAAATCATCATTTAAATTTTTTTCATCTTTTGAATGTGAATCTATATAACTTTTTTCTGCAAAATATTTGTTTTTTAAATTATCAATCCCTCTTCTAATTGGTTCACTTTGTATAATAAATTCTCCCCTAGATTCTTCAATCTTTCTCTTTGCAAAATTATTTCTGTTTTTTCTTTTCATCTAAATCAATTGATTTAAAAATTTCATAATATTTATAATAAATATTTATGATGTTGTTGAATATAAAAAGTGAAAGAGAACTAATTGTTAAGAAACACCATTTATTTTTAATAATTACTTGTTTATATTGATATTCTTCATCATCATCAGAAAATTCCTTACCACTATCAGAAACTTCTTCATCAAAAGCATTTGAAGCATCACATCCCTTCTTTTTAAGAAGTTCTTTTTTTTCTATTTTATGAGCTTTATTCTTGACAAAATACAATGGCTCTCCTTGTTTCACTAGATTATTATCAACTAAATTAGGAAAAAACCTTATTACATAAACAGGCTCATCGATTTTTCCTATGACATCATCTAAATATCCAACTGCAATATGATTAGAATTCCAAATTATATTGTCTAAATCTAAAATTCCAATTTGTAAATTGGGTTTAATAAGGATTTTATCGTTTTCAAATATTGATTCCACTATCCCTGCTATAGAAAAAATAGTATTAGAATCAATTTCAAATGGAACCGGAATTTCAATTCGTTCTTCTATTTCGTTTTTTGTTCCAGTATATTTATTCATAGACCCATCTCCCAAATCATCATAGTACTCATTTATTTTTTCCATTTGATTATTATATTCCCTTTCTGCCATCATTTGACCTACATGATTTGATTGATCCTCATCTGATAGATTAATCTCGTCAAGCAAATCATCTGGATTTAATTTTATATTTTTTTGTAAATTATAGCAAATTCCGTTTATCATTGCATTTTCAGAGCCTTAAAAAGAATTTTATTATTAAAATATTAAATTATGTTTATAGCCTTTAATTCGAATTAAAAGGTTTTTCAATATCTTTTAATTGTTTTAATTCTTATTGAATTGAAAGACAATTTATATTTGCTTAAAAAATATTATATGCTTGAAAATTTAGTGAATTCTTGAATCGAAAATTTTAAATGGAAAATGAATTTCGATATTAAAATAATTAATAAATATAATTAAAGCAAATATCCTAATTAAAATATTCATTTTTTTCGCTTCAATTTTTTCGACTCGAATAAAAATTTGTTTACCTAAAATTTGTCCTTCATTAGTATTTTTAATGAAATTGCTTGAATAATTGCTTAATTCTGGAATAATTTTTTGACTGTCCTTGTTATAAGAAAAATCACCATTCCCAAATCCACTAATCTCCAATTGTTCTTTTTGATCTTGTGATATAGCCATTTGATGTATTGTATATTCCAAGTTGTTATTTTCCAAATCACTCTTATTACTATTATTGCAATTTGTATATTGGTCGTTAGTTGAGATGAATACTCCACGTTCATTATTATTATGCATAGTATTTCAAAAAATAATATTTTTAAAGAAAAAATAATTTTAATTAAAATACAAATAAAAGAGTTAAATTTTAAAACAAAGGTTTTCTAAAATAAAAAATAGAATTTTGAATTTATGGGGATTGGGGATTGGGGATTG
>Ga0194116_10008579_pt1 | contig 10330 bp, 8 predicted proteins | sample TA2MahsurfametaG_4_FD_148617 | JGI IMG/M metagenome (GOLD analysis project Ga0194116, IMG submission 148617) | Freshwater microbial communities from Lake Tanganyika, Tanzania - TA2015008 Mahale S9 surface | ecosystem: Environmental > Aquatic > Freshwater > Lake | place: Tanzania: Lake Tanganyika... | reverse complement strand
GAACCCACACCGAGACCTTGGGACACATCGATCCTCTTCAGTTTCCCATCTCGCAATGGAAGGGGCCTTACCTCACCCATGCCTTGTTGTTGAGTGTTGAACCTGAAAACAAAGAGAATGGTGATCGGGTGATAACCTGGAATCAAATTTCGCGAGATGTTTTGCAACATCTTCCCCAAGCCTTGGTCATTCGGACATTGCCCAATGTTCCGTCCAAGAAGAGTACCGATTATTCGGATTCCAATTTTCCATATTTGGATGAAGAGATAGGCAGCAGATTAAATGAATGTGGTGTGATTCACTTGTTGGTCGACTTACCCAGTGTGGACAGGGAATCCGATGAAGGTAAACTTTCTTGTCACCATGCGTTTTGGGGATTCCCGGCCAACCCTCGAAAAGAAGCGACCATTTCTGAGATGGTGTTTGTAGGGGATGAAATTTCAGATGGTTTGTATTGTCTTTCATTGCAACCTCCAGCTTTTGAGATGGACGCAGCCCCCAGTCGACCTATTCTTTATCCTGCTGTACTGTCGGAGTAGGAAAAACAAGGAAAAAAGAAGTCCCCAATCCTTCCGTGCTTTTGCATAGAATCTGTCCGCCCATCTTTTCCATCAGTGCTTTGGCCGTGGCCAAACCAATTCCCGACCCTGTGGTTTTGGTCGTAAATCTGGGCTGAAATAGTCTTCCCAAAACATCTTTTGGAATTCCTGTTCCGTTGTCTGCAATGCGAATGAAAACTTGTTGTTGACTTTTCCAAATCGAAACATGAATATGCAAAGGTGTATTTTCTTTTTGCGCTTGAATGGCGTTGGTCAATACATTGGAGAGCACACGGCTTAGACTGTTATTGTCTGCAGCGATGCTGGTTCCTGGGTATGGATTGTTGTATTGAACAAAAAACTTTTCATCTTTAAAGACATCCAGGTGGTGGGTAATGAACTCGTCTAGATCCATGGATTGTAGCGTTATTGCCTCAGATTTAGCCAATTGAGAAAAGGTGGTGGCGATATTGGCCAAGGTATCAATTTGCTCCGTCATGGATTGCACAAAAAGCTTCAATTGATTTTGAAATTCGGGATTTTGTCCGGCGTCATATTGTCTGGACAGGTGTTGCACCCTGAGTTTCATAGGTGTCAGGGGGTTTTTGATGTCATGCGCGATTTGTTGCGCCATTTCGCGCCAAGCCCCTTCTCTTTCATTTTCCGCCAATTGCTCCGCCCCTTTTTGAAGAGCGGCCAGCATTTTATTGTATTCAAGAACCAAATTTCCTATTTCGTCATTGGAGTCCCAGGAAAGGGGTTCAAAGTTTCTTTGAAGGTCGGTAGCCTTCATTTTGGTTGCGATCACCCGCAAGGATTTGGTGATGTATCGGGAGAGGAAGAAAGCAAGGAATGCTGCAACAAAAAATAGCACGATGTAACTACCGCTGATTCCCAAAAGAAAGTCATTGACATCTTTGGATTCTTCGTCCAAGTTGGAGTAGTCCATCGCGATGATGGCGATGGGATGTTGGTCCATATCTGTAAAGAGCCAATAGGCGAGGGTATAGTCTTTTTGGCTATAGTGGTCGTAGACAAGTTTTTTGTCCCATCCATTTTGGATGTTCGCTAGAATATCTGCAGGTACTTGTTCGGGAATTTGCAGTGAGTCCAAATATGCGCTGTTGTTGGAGATTAAATACTCTCCGTTCAGGTCAAATAGTCCGATGAACATCGCATGGACATCGGCCAATTCGCAAATTTTGTCTCCAAACTTGTAAGCAACTGAGTCAGGGGATATGTGCCCTCCTTCATGTCTAAGGAAGTAATCCAAAGACGCCCTTACGGACTTCTCTTTTTTCTCCAGGGCCTGTTGGTTGAAAGCTTTGTTTTGTTCAATGTCACTGTAGATCGCAACAACACCGGTCACCAAAAAGGCAAGGGCCAATATGGCGAGCATGGAGAAGTAGATTCTTGTGCGAAGATTGAAACGAAACATGTTGCTAAAGTAGCAACTATCCTGCCCAATTTTCTCGATCTAAGCTCCGGTATTGAATGGCCTCGGAGAGGTGGTGGGTTTGGATGTGTTCGGATCCTTCCAAATCTGCGATTGTGCGCGAGACCCGAATGATGCGGTCATAGGAGCGGGCGGAAAGCTTGAGCCGTTCCATGGCTGTTTTGAGTAGGGATTGACAGGCGGGGTTGAGGGGTGCAAATTTTTTCAGCTGGGCAGTGCTCAAAGCGGCGTTGTACTGTTTGGATCGTTGCAATTGAAAACAACGGGCTTGTATCACTTGTTCCCGAAGTGAGGCAGAGCTCTCAGCTCCCTTGGCTTGGGTAAGTTCATCAAAGTTTACAGGTGTCACCTCAACATGAAGGTCGATGCGATCCAATAACGGGCCACTGATTTTGTTCAAGTATTTCTGAACGATTCCCGGACCGCAAACACAGGCCTTGGTCGGGTGGTTGTAGTAGCCGCAAGGGCAGGGGTTCATGGAGGCAACGAGCATAAAGCCTGCGGGAAAGTCAATGGTGAAGCGGCTTCTGGAAATGGTTACTACCCGATCTTCCAGGGGTTGTCTCAGGACTTCAAGCACAGTGCGCTTGAATTCTGGAAGTTCATCCAAAAAAAGTACCCCATGATGGGCCAGAGAAATTTCGCCCGGTTGCGGGATGCTTCCCCCTCCGACAAGTGCGACGTCTGAAATGGTGTGGTGAGGACTGCGAAAGGGACGTTCAACAATCAATCCGTTTTTGGTTCGCAGTTTTCCCGCTACGCTATGAATCTTGGTAGCTTCCAGTGCTTCGTTCATGGTCAGAGGAGGAAGGATGCCCGGCAGGCGCTTGGCTAGCATCGTCTTTCCTGCGCCTGGTGGGCCCACCATAAGGACATTGTGTCCACCGGCGGCCGCTATGAGGAAAGCACGTTTGATATTGAGTTGTCCTTTAACGTCACAAAAATCGACGTTGCTGTTGGTGGGCTGTTGTTGCAGCAGGCTTTCGATGGAAGATTGAATGGGGTCGATTTTCTGAACCTCATTGAAAAAATCAACGATCTGCTGCAAAGATTCTGCTGGAATGACATCGACACCCGCAACAATGGCGGCTTCTTCCGCATTTTCTTTGGGGATAATCAACCCTTTGAAACCTTCTTTTTTGGCTTTGATTGCCATGGGCAAGGCCCCTTTGATGCTGCGAAGTGAGCCGTCCAGTGAGAGTTCGCCCATGATAATGTATCGATCCAAATCCTTTGCGAGCATTTGCTCAGTTCCTGCAAGCATTGCCAAAGCAACGGGCAGATCATAGGCCGCTCCCTCTTTGCGTAAATCTGCGGGGGCCATGTTGATGGTGATGCTGCGCACCGCATTTTTGAATCCTGAATTGGCGATGGCTGCACGGATGCGCTGCATGGATTCCTTGACAGCGGTATCGGGAAGACCCACCATCATTAGTTGGGCACCGCGATCTACCTGAACTTCGATTGTAATGGTATTGGCATCTATGCCAATCACTGCACTACCAAATGATTTGACGAACATGTCGCAAATGGAAAAACAAAAAGATCGCGAAGCAAAGAAAGGTTATGCCTATAAAACCGCAAGTCGCTGAGTTACGGACACTTGGGATTAGGATATGCGAATAACTTTATTTTTTCCAGCCCACCAGAATCACGCCAAGCACAATGAGGCACGAGAAAATAATTTTCCAAAAGGAGAAGAGATCGGCAAAGGGAATACCCGCAAGCACACTGAAACCAGCGGCAATGGGCGGTTGTAGATAAATATATACCCCCGCATGTGTCGGGGAGAGTTTCTGAATAGCGATGATATTGAAGAGATAGGTCAAGAAGGTAACCCCAATAATCACGAAACCCACGATGGCCCATTGGGTTGTATTTAAGGACCAATTTACATGCGTGGATAATTCACTCCACCCAAAGGGTAGTACACCCAGAAGTCCGAAAGTAAACACCCAAGGAATAATGCTCAGTGGATGATATTTGGTCATGAGCGGTTTCACCATGATGAGGTAGATACTGTAGGAAATGGCATTGATGAGAATAAAGAGGTCGCCCAAAGCCGAGGCGCCAGCCATTGGGTTGGCTTTGCCATAGGCAATGAACCCCAGGGCACCCAGCAGGCCGATTCCGATGCCCCGCCATTGCATAGTAGATGTTTTTTGCTTTAGCGCAATGATTGAAAAAGAGGTAACAATGACGGGAGTCAAAATCATAATGATTGCAGCATGCAGCGGAGCAGTCAGCGATAGACCATTGAAGAAGCAGAGTTGGTTGATCGTTACCCCTGTCATTCCGCAGAGAAAGAGACGAAGCAAATCTTTTGGATCGGGGAGGATCCAGTATTTTTTAAGGAAGATCCAAAAGAGCATAGCGGCTCCACCCGCTCGCATCAGGATAAAGGCATTGGGCGCGATGGGATTAGGCATCACCTCCTTGGCCCAAACATAGTTAGCGCCGTAGATCAGCGCCACGGCAAGTAGGAGCAGGTGAGCGATGGTTTTTTGGGGCATTACATCCCCTCCTTCGCCGCCTCAACCACCTTCTTGCTGTTGCCAATGAAGATGGCATCTCCGTTCACTACGACCGGGCGCTTTAAAAAGGTGTATTCTTCCAAGATGTATTTCCTGTAGTCCTTTTCTGTTAAGGCAATCTCATTTAGACCCATGGAGCGGTACTTTAAGGCTACTCTGCTGAAGAGGGCCTCATAACTCCCGGCTAATTTTTTCATTTCATCCAAATCTTTGGCACTGATTTTTTCGGTCTTGATGTCCTGAATCTCGTACCCCTTGGTCTTGGCTGCCAGCTCTCCTAAAATTCTTTGACATGTGCCACAGTTGGCTAAAACAAATATTTTTTTCATGTTTTTTCTTCTAAAAACAAGGGGGGTATTTAATTGTTCAAATGGTATCCAAATGCTTTTGAATGACATCCACCAGCTCCGCCAATCCTTCGTCATAACTTTGACTGTTGTCCACAACAAGTTCACAGCTCGATTTGTGTGGCTCTAAATATTGAAGCTCCGCTGGTCTCACGTGATGGTCCCATTGGTATCTTACTTCATGCTCGGGATAGCCGCGCTGCTTGCTGTCTCTCTTGATTCTTCGGGTAAGTCTTAAATCGATGTGGGCATCCAAAAACACTTTGTAATGGAGCCGATTCATGATTTCTGAAAAATGAAAAACAAACAACCCCTCCATGACGATCACGGGTGCTGGATGAACTTCTATGGGCTGGGGTTTCCAAGCGGGGTTGTTGAAGTTGTACTCTAATTTGGTGATGGATCGACCCGAAGCCAAATCTTCCATGTCTTTAACAAAATGCAGGTGATCAATAGAAGAAGGCAAATCAAAGTTGATGATGCCATTCTCGTCTGCCTGTTGCAATTCCTTTGGCTTGTAATAGTTGTCCTGAGAAACCAAAGCCAATTGATGAGAATCAAAATGGTCTGTCAATGCGCGAAGAAAAGTGGTTTTTCCTGCGCCACTGCCTCCTGCAATTCCGATGATCATGGGGTTCATTTGACAAATATAAAGGGTGTTATAAGCGAATCAAACTTTGGATTTAATGCTTATTTTTGAATCGTGCAAAAATGGAAAGTCTATATCATTTTGGTTGCCTACATCGTGGTGTCGCTTTCTCCAACTGTTTATTTTCATGGCTGTTGCTGCGGTACCGCGCAATCTTGGTTTATTCCCGTTGAGGATTGCTGCGATGACCATGCGCATGGTCATGAAACAACATGGGCAAACGATTGCTGTCAAGAGGAATCTTTGCAATTGGTGGTTGACGATCAACCTGCTACAGGTTTATTGCGTGTATTTATTTCGCCTGCAATAATTGAGAAGTTGAGCAAACCGCTGGCTGGGCTTGAGTTATTGGAATTTGAGACTTCTTTTAGAAGCGAAATCAAAGTACCTCCTTTGATTCAGGAGCGAACGATTCTTTTTTCGCAGTGGTTGTTTTACGATGATGTGGTTTGAGTTTATTCAAATTCAATCACGTAAATCAATCAAAATCAAATGAAAAAAAATATATTAATGTTGCTATTCGTAGCAACGACAAGCGCCCTAATCGCGCAGAATAAAAAGACGGAGGAAACCTCTTTTTGGGTAGCCGGCGTATGCGGTATGTGTGAGAAAACCATTGAAAATGCCCTTAATGTCAAAGGGGTAATGGAGGCAGACTACAATTTGGATACACATCAAATCAAGGTAATTTTCAAACCGTCTAAAATCAGTATCGAGGAGATGCATCGTTTGTTAAACGTCGCTGGGTATGATACGGAGAAGAGTATCGCAACGGAAGAGCAATACAATCAAGTACATCGCTGTTGCCGATACCGCGAATTAAAAAATCACTGATGCGTACGATTATCATCATATTGTCTTTTGCGCTGATGGGATTTGGAGCATGGACGCAGTCAGTGACGGGATTAGTGCGAGATGCTGATACAGGCGCCCCGTTGGAGTATGTTGCTGTTTTTTGGAAGGACAGCCAAGCTGGTACCATTACCCGATCAGATGGAAGATTTGCCATCGGCAGAATACCCAATCATGGGATATTGGTTTTTCAATTGATACCGTATCATCTTACGGAAGTAATGATTTCTGAGCAATCCGAGTATTTGGTTGAATTAAAAATCAATGAATTGGAAAAATTGGAAATTGAGGAGCATGCCGGCAGTCAGCGTTTTCATGGGAAGGATCCTCACCTTTTTCAAACCATGACAGAGAAAGAATTGTGCAAGGCCGCGTGTTGTAACTTATCGGAGAGTTTTGAGACCAATGCCAGTGTAGATGCTTCATATACCGATGGAATTTCAGGAACCCGTCAAATCAAAATGTTGGGATTGGACGGGAAGTATGCGCAATTGATGTCGGATAATATTCCTGATTTGCGCGGGCTGGCGACGGTCTATGGCTTGGGTTGGGAGCCAGGGCCTTGGATCAAAGAGATTAATATTTCCAAAGGTGCAGGTTCGATTATTCCAGGATACGAGAGCATTGCGGGTCAAATCAATGTCTCACACAAGGCAGACGAAATGAAAGAGCGATTTTTCCTGAATGGTTATGCGGGCAATCAAGGTCGCTATGAATGGAACACGGTATCGACGCATGATGTCGGTGATCATTTCAATTGGGATTGGTCGTCTCATTTGGCCCTGAACAATGGGTCGTTTGATATGAACCATGATGGATTCTTGGACAATCCGCTTGGAAAAGAGTTCAATGGTCGCTTACACGGGAGTTACGAAGGTCTTCAAGGTTATCGTGGAGACTATACAGCGACTGCTTTGAACTACGATAGTCGATTTGGAACTTTTGGATCTCATTTTTCGAATCCTTTGTCACTCAATTCCACGCAAGAGCGCTATGGTATTTTTCTAAAGAATGGATGGGTTTTGGAAAGGGAAAAAGAACAGAGTATTGGTACCCAATTCAGTTTTACTGATTATCACATGCGGTTTAATCAGTCGGGATTGCCTTTGAGCGAGAATGTGTATGCTGGAAATCAAAGAAATCTTCGATTTGTGGCGATGTATGCCTTAGAGTGGACACCTGATATCAAGTGGACCAATGGGCTTTCATGGAATTGGGATGAATATCGGGAGCAATTTTATCAGTGGGGAAAATTCAATCGAAAGGAAAATGTAGTGGGGGCCTTTTCTGAGTTTTCTTGGAATGAGGAGGATAAGTTTCAAATGATTTTGGGGATGCGCTATGATTACCACAATTATTTCGGATTATTGTTTACACCACGTATTCATTTCAGGTATTCCATTAACGAGAACATGCATGTGAAATTGATGGCAGGAAAAGGACGACGTGTAGTGAATCCGATCTTGGATAATCCGGGAGTTTTGGCTTCTAATCGCATTGTACATGTTGCATCTAACAATGCCGCTTATCCCAATGGGCTTCCGATGGAGTCAGCCACCAATTTGGGATTTGTTTTGTCAGGCAATACAAAATGGTTTTATCGGAATTTGACATGGAGTGTAGATGTCTTTCACACGTTATTTGATCAACAAGTAGTGATGGATTGGGATTCTGTTGGTCAACTTAAAATGTATGCGCTAAATACCAATGCACAAGCGCAATCCGTTTCACAAACGGCTCAATTTGAAGCTCAATTTTCCCCAGTTAAGCGATTGGAAGTCCGCTTGGCTTACCGCTATGTGAATACTTATGTCGACTATGAAACAGGCCGGAGATCGTTGCCTTTCATTAGTAAGAACAAGGTTTATTGCAATTTGTCTTATAACACCAAGATGTTTGGAAATAAAAATCGAATTTTATTTGATTTAACTGCGAAATGGAGCGATCGCCAGCGCATGCCTTTGCATCAGGATGAAGTATTATTTGGAGTAGGAAGTACCTCTCCAACCTTTTGGATGATCAATACACAAGTCTCTTTGGCGAAAGAGGAAAAATGGGATTTCTATTTGGGACTGGAAAACCTATTGAATTACAAACAGAATAGGGTGGTGACTTATAGCCAGCCCAATTCGGATAACCCGATTTTCGACAGCAACTTTGCTTATGCACCGGCCTTTGGAAGGATGTTTTATCTGGGCTACCGACTCCGCTTGGGTGGAAACAAAGATTAGAAAAGGTCAGCAAATTCACGGTGGTTGGCTAGGCGAGGCACTTTATTTTGTCCGCCTAGTTTTCCATTTTTTTTCATGGCTTCTTGGAATGCATTTTTTCCAACCCAAGTAATTTTTAGGGGTTGAAGAACCTTGCCTTCGATCAGGTCTCGGTAGTAAATGTTTTGCTGGGTCATACACTGATCCATAAATTTTCTCAATGATTCCTCATCATCGGGCCGTTTTTCAGTTTCGATGAACCATTCGTGGTACGGCAGTTCATGGACAACTTGGACCTGAGGGGCAACGTGAAATTCAGATATAGAGAAATTGAATTCCTCCATTGCCCATTGCATGGTTTGTTCTACTTCCTCAGCAATGACATGTTCACCAAAAGCGCTGGTGTAGTGCTTGATTCTTCCGGTTACTTTGATTCTGTAGGGTTGGGTTGAGGTAAACTTTATAGTATCTCCGATACTGTAGCTCCACAAACCGGCATTGCTGCTGAGTATCAGGGCATATTGCACATTTTCTTTTACCTCCCAGAGTGGAATTCTTTTTGGATTTTCATCAAAATAATGTGCGGCTTCAATGAACTCATAAAAAATTCCGGCATTTGTATTTAAGAGCAAATCATCGCGGTGAATGTCATCTTGATAGGCAAAAAAGCCTTCGCTTGCGGGGAAGGTTTCAACCGTATCTATTTTCCCTCCCATCAAGGATTCCATTTTTTTTCTGTAAGGCTCATAGTGTACACCACCAAAAACAAATAAGCTGAAATTGGGAAAAATCTCTCGAACACTTTTCTTTCCCGTTTGCTGGATTAGGGTTTCAAAATACATCTGCACCCAGCTTGGAATGCCTGATATCAGGCGCATGTCATGGGGGATGGTTTCTTTGGCGATGGTGTTTACTTTGGTTTCCCAGTCCTCGATACAATTGGTCTCGTATTTGGGTAGCCGATTTTTTTGAAGGTATTGTGGGATATGATGAGCCACAATGCCACTCAATCGTCCTACGGCAACGCCGGACTTCAGGTAATCCAAAGCGGGGCTCCCTTGGAGGAAAATCATTTTGCCATCTACAAAGTGGTGGTTGCCGCTGATGGCGATATAACACAACAACGCGTTTCGGGCAGCTGCAATGTGATGCGGCATGCTCTCGTGACTGATGGGGATGTATTTGGCCCCTGCAGTGGTGCCAGAAGTTTTTGCAAAGTACAACGGCAATCCCGGCCAAAGAACATCGCGTTCTCCCGCTTTTACCCGGTCGATGTAGGGAATTAAATCCTCGTACTGGTGAATTGGATTGGCCAATACAAACCCAGCATAATCAATGATTTGATCAAACCCATGGTCCTTACCGTAAAGGGTGTTTTGGGCTTGTTGAACCAATTGGTTCAAAATATTTTTTTGGTGCTGAATCGCGTTGTGGCTATCCTTCAACACTTTTTTCCTTACCCACTTCGCCAAAGGAATGGCGAGCCAACCTTTCAATCCCATATTATTTTTTTATCAATTTTCTTCTGTACGTTTTCTCGTTGGCCTTGAGTTCAACGTAGTAGATACCTTGTCTCAAATTGCGCGTCTCAATTGTCCCTATTGGATTGTTTTTGCTTAATACCAATTGTCCCAAACCATTGTAGACATTGACTTGTGAAATTTGGGCGCCGGCTGTATTCATGATGGAAAATTCATCTTGTGTAGGATTGGGGAACAAGTACAGCGTCTCAGCCCAATCAAA
>Ga0194116_10008576_pt1 | contig 10332 bp, 6 predicted proteins | sample TA2MahsurfametaG_4_FD_148617 | JGI IMG/M metagenome (GOLD analysis project Ga0194116, IMG submission 148617) | Freshwater microbial communities from Lake Tanganyika, Tanzania - TA2015008 Mahale S9 surface | ecosystem: Environmental > Aquatic > Freshwater > Lake | place: Tanzania: Lake Tanganyika... | reverse complement strand
CCTATAGAAATTATCCAAAAGGATGTACAAGAACCGATTATTGAAAATAATAAAAAAACACGTAAACTTAGAGCTTGCAAATATGGAGAACGTTTACCTAATGGAGAATGTCCTGAAAAGCCTGGTTCAAAAACCAAAAAACCTATAGAAATTATCCAAAAGGATGTACAAGAACCGATTATTGAAAATAATAAAAAAACACGTAAACTTAGAGCTTGCAAATATGGAGAACGTTTACCTAATGGAGAATGTCCTGAAAAGCCTAAAATAAAAGCAGAAACTAAAAAAATATACATCAATAATGTCTTAGAAATACCTGAAAGAACAGAAAGAGAATTTGATATAAATATAGAACAACGAAGTAATCAAGGCATCGGAACATCAAAAGGTGGAGAAAAATCAACATCATCGTCGTCTGATATAAGAGGAGTTGATCCTCATCAATTAACGGGTAAGGTTGGTCTAGAGAGAATGATGTCATTTTTAGATAGCAAATCACCACCTATTAAAGGCGAGTTTGAATACAGACCATCAACTATGAAAACTTATGGTAAAATATTCTCTCAAAGTGAAATTGGAAAGTATAGTGCAAAGATCAAATCGGTCTTAGATAAAATATATAATCCAAATTCTAAAAGGGTTTCAGATGGAATTATTTTAATTTACTCTCAATATATTGACAGTGGTTTAATTCCAGTAGCTCTTGCATTAGAAGAAATGGGATTTACACGCTTTGGTCAAACAGGCATTAAACCGTTATTTAAGTCTAGACCAACAGAAGTTGTTGATGTAAGAACAATGCAACCGCCGGAAGATAAGAAAAATTTTAATCCAGCCCGTTATTCTATGATTACAGGTGATCCAAGATTATCACCTAATAATGATTTTGAGGTCAAAGGGTTGACAGGTGAAGACAATAAAGATGGTAATAAGGTTAAAGTCGTTCTAATTTCTAAAGCTGGTTCAGAGGGTATTGACTTAAAATTTATAAGACAAGTTCATATACTAGATCCATGGTATAACATGAACCGTCCTGAACAAATAATCGGTCGTGCTGTTCGTAATTTTTCACATTCACTATTGCCATTTGAACAACGTAATGTTGAAATATTTATGCATGGTACTATTCTAGATAAGAATATTGAAGAAGCTGCCGATTTATATGTATATCGTGTTGCTGAATATAAAGCTATTCAAATTGGTAAGGTTGCTAGAGTTCTAAAAGAGACAGCAGTCGACTGCATAATAAATCATGATCAAACAAATTTTACACAAGAAATAATGACGGCCAATTTGAAAGAACCAATTACACAAGAATTATCTACAGGAGAAGTGCTGAAGAATTTTAAGATAGGTGATACACCTTTTTCTCCATCATGCGATTATATGGCTTCATGTAATTATAACTGCAGACCCGATGCAGAAATTGATGAAACAAAATTAAACAAAGATACATATGATGAAAATTTCATTGCAATGAATTCCGAAAAAATTTTACAAAGAATTAGAATGCTTTTTAAAGAGGCATTTTTCTACAAGAAAGATGTTCTGTTAAGATCAATACGCACACCTAAAGAGTATCCATATGTTCAAATTTATTCAGCATTAACACAATTAATCGAAGATGAAAACGAATTTATTACTGATAAATATGGTAGAAATGGCAGATTAATTAATATTGGAGAATACTATTTATTTCAGCCAGTTGAATTAAAAGATAAAAACATTTCAATTTATGACAGGTCAGTACCATTAGATTTTAAACACGATATGATCAATTTTGAATTAAAACAAAATATGGTAAAACCTGTCATTGGTAAAAATGATTTAAATTTAAATTTAAATTTAAATAACATGACAATTGGAGAAAAAGCAATTAAATTTCCAGAAGGTAAGCGTATGATTGATTTGTTAAAAGTAAACTATGATATTACTATTGATTATTTGAAACAGACAAAGGTACCAAGAGGAGATGATAATTGGTATAAACATTGTGGTATTGTAATACAAAAAATGGCAAAAGAATATCCTGACTCAAAAAAATATTTACTCCAATTTTTGGTTGCACATATGATAGAGTTATTATTATTCGAAGATAAAATACATCTAATGAATTATTTATATTCCCTCGAAAGTATTGCTCAAGAGTCGATAGAGAGATATTCCAAAAACTATTTTGAAAAAAACTCCATCACAACAAAAAATTATATTGTATTTATATGTTATAAATTAAATAAAAGAATGATTATGATATTAAATGAAAATAATATATGGGTGGAGGCTTCTCCAGAAGAACAGCGTGAAATAGCTGCATCAAAAGAAACAAAAGATTTTTTGGAATTTAATCCGGATAATTATAATACGATTATTGGTTTTATTGGCTATGAAAAAGGAAACAAGGATTTGGTGTTTAAAACAAAAAATATGTCATCTAAACGTGATACAGGTGCTAGATGTGATCAAGCTAGCAAAAATAAAAACCTAGCGAAACTAAATGAAATTATAGGTGAAAATAAATATAGTATCGAGAGCACAAAAATGATAAAGGATGAAGATGGTAATGTAATACAAGAGGCTATTGGAAATGATGAATTGTGTGTATTGGAAGAATTTATTCTAAGGTATTTTAATGTAAAAGAAGAAAATAGTAAAAAATGGTTCTTCACACCTGAAATGGCAATTTATCATAAACTTTATACAGTTTTGGTTTAATAGAATATCTAAAGTAGTATCAATGTGATATATTGCCAAATTTAATTATATTTAAATAAAAATTGAAATAAAATATAAATAAAAGATAATATGTATATACAATATAATGGAGACAGTTGCTAAAACTACACAATTCAAAAAGCGCCGGGATACAAAATTGCAATCTATATATTCGAGATGTCTTTTGACTAGAAAAATTGTTTTACCTATTACTATTATAGGTAAAAATTTAAATGAAGTTATAGAGGAATTTATTCAAAATAATTTTGAAGGGAAATGTGTTGTTGAAGGTTACGTTAAACCAAATTCATCTAAAATTATTCGTTACTCAAGTGGTGTAATTGAAAGAGGAAATAATGTTGTTTTCGAAGTTGTATTTGAATGTGATGTTTGCTTTCCAGTTGAAGGAATGCTAATTTTGTGCACTGTTAAAAATGTTGTCAAAGCTGGTATTCGAGCCGAGTCAGCAAACGATGTCCCATCACCTGTTGTGGTATTTGTGGCAAAAGATCATCATTTCAATAATCAACAATTCAATGAAACACAAGTTGGAGATATTATTACCGTAAGAGTAGTTGGACAAAGGTTTGAATTAAACGATAAATATGTTTCTATTATTGGTGAATTAGTGAAAGAAAAGGATTATATTCCAAAGCAAAAACTAGCAGCGAAACCACGACTTGTCATAGAAGATTAATATTACAAAGTTATTTATAAATTTGATTATAAACTTACTATAAAATTTTTTTTATTTGATATTTGTTTTTATATTGATATAAAAACAACTTGTGTAATACTATATTATGGAAGCAATTGTATCCACAAATGAAATTAATAACTATTCAGTAAGTGAATTAAATTATTTAAGAGAAAGTATTGAAAATATGAATAAATTTAATCAGGTAGGAGTTTTAAGAATTATGCATAAATTTAAAGACATTACTTTAAATGAGAATAAATATGGTGTTCATATTAATCTTTCAGAGCTTAAAAAAGAAGTGTTAGATGAATTGTCTCTTTTTGTTAAGTATGTAAATACACAAGAAACAAATTTAAATTCTATTGAACGACAGAAAGAAGACTATAAAAATGCTTTTTTCAATAAAGATATTACATTAACAAAAGATATTAAAGATATTTCAAAAAATTAATATAGTCCAAATGAACAAAGAAGAATATGATTACCAACCTTATATTTTAAATGAAAATAATATGCAAAGTTATTTAAAATATAAATTAAATGATAAAAAAGAAAAAGAAAAATTTATAAAACCAATAGATACAACTATTAAAACAAATGCATATGAGAAGCCTGTTTTATTTATTCCGAAAGAACAAGATACATTATTCTGGTGCTATTATATTATCTTAAATGGTGAAGGAAGTTATGAAATGTTAAATGTAAAAAATTCTCTTATTGCTAAGCAAATGAAAATTAATTATGTAAGTAAAATTAGAGAGAATAAACAAATTATTAAAACATATAAGTTTGACACAATAACTAGTATTGAAAATAATTTAGCAAATGACAATAATATTAGTATTAAAACAGTTATGTCTCTTTGTGCAATTGATAAGATAAATTTAATTTATGTGAGTAAAAAGAGTTATTTTGAATTATTAATGAACGACACTGATCCAGTTTATATTATTAGAGAAGTTGACTTTCAATCAAAATATAATAAAAAATATGGATTTGAAATTGCAGATAGTAATTCTCTAGAGAAAATCAGAACATCTTTATATAAAATTGATAATTTGGATAAACCTATCAAAGCGTTGTCATCTTATAAAGTAAAGGATTTAACTGATATTTGTCTTAAATTGGGAATTGAAATTATTAAATCTGAAACAGGAAAGCATATGACAAAAAATGAATTATATGAAACAATCATCCAATATTTTTAGATTATAAATTATTAAAAAATTGAACAATAATTTAAAAATATGTCTAACTATATATATAACAATGAGTTCTATTGAAAAAACAAATGTTTCTAATTTAGAGGGTGATAAATATATACCAAAAACACCTTCAGATAGTCCGCCACCACAACGATTACAAGGATACGTTCCAAAAACACCTTCAGATAGTCCACCTCCTGAAATGAAAAAAGAAAATGCAATTGTATATCATCCTGAATTAGGATACGAGTATAATATTTTAAAAGAATATAAAGATATTTATGATCGTCTTAGACCGGATTACAAAATAAGATTACTTGGTTATACCGAAGAATATCGTAATGAAGTTTTGGGTAAAATTAAAAAAGAATATGAAGAGACTGGAAAGAGTAATTATATTTTGAATATTGAAAAATTAGAAACTAGTAAATTAGAAGAAGGTACAGCATTATTGGGTCAAAAAGATATTGAACAAGAATTATTTAACATTAAACAAGAATTCGAAGCAGAAGAAGAAAATAAGAAAATACCTCCACCAGAACAGTTTAATAGATTAGTTAAAATGTTTTATGATCAAGGTTTATTCAGAAGTCCATATTCTCTTGTTAATAATGAGTTAGAAGTAAGGTTTGGAACAAAGGATATTAAACGTTTAACCAAAAATGATTATGATAATGTTGTTAAAACTTTAAAATCATTTGGTTTTGTTTCAGCCAATCCAACTGGTGTACCATCACTCCGTATTAAGAATGAATTCTTAGATAGTACCACAGGGCGATTTAAAATGTCTGATATAAGAACACAAATTGATGGGTTAATCGGAATTGAAAATTACTGTAAAAGCAATGACATTCGTTCTGTGTATAAATCTATGGGAACAGCTGTTGAATTCCTTAATAAACGACCATTTATTAACCCGGTCGATAAGAAACTAGTTCGCCCTGTTGACATCAATGATTTTAATTTTAGAGTTTCAATTCAATCAGAAGAAAGAGTGAAAAAAGGCATAGAAAATCATATTATAGAAAATTGGCGTAAATCTAAGAAAGAATTTAGATATTTAAATCGTGTAACATTTGAACATCCTGACTTTCCAGTGAGAGTTGATTTGAGTATTACCAAATCTGGTAATAAAGGAAAAGACAAACGAGGTTTTAATTATATAATTCCTGTTTATACCCTTGAAGAATCTAATGTATTCAATAATCCAGAATCATATGAGATTGAAATTGAAGTGAATAATAAATTAATTGGTCCAGGGACGAATTTTCAAACACCAGATCAGTTATTAGTTGGTTTGAGAAAGGTAATAAAATATGTTTTATCTGGTATTCAAGGAACCATGTATCCTATTTCAGTAAATGAAATGAATGAAATATCGATGAACTATATGAAATTAATTTGGGGAGACGAGTATGAACCAGCCAGAAGAATTACGTCGCAGAATTTTATTGGTCCAAATTCTATTACATTACAGCTCACAAATATTGCACCAATCGATGAAAATTCCGTTATTCCAAATATAAGAAAAGATTTTGTTGTTACTGAAAAAGCAGATGGTGACAGACATCTAATGTATATATCAAATACAGGTAAGATATATTTTATTAACACTAATATGGATATTAAATTTTCAGGTGCCAAAACATTAAATGAGGACTGTTTTAATACATTATTTGATGGTGAATTAATTATGCATGATAAAAATGGGGAATTTATTAACTTATATGCAGCATTTGACATTTATTTCCATAAAAATAAGGATGTAAGAAATTATACATTTATGCTAAGACAGGAAGAACAAGATGTATACAAATGTAGATTTTATCTATTAGAAAAATTAGGACAGATCTTAAACCCTATTTCAATTATAGATAATTCGACCAAAATTGGTGAAAAGCAAATATCAAAACAATCGTTAGATAAATATACAAAAACAGAGATATCCCCTATTCGCTTTACAATCAAAAAGTTTTATCCAATGTCTACAAAACAAACTATATTCGAAGGTTGTAAAGCAATTCTTGAAAGAGAAAAACAAGGTTTATTTGAATATGAAACGGATGGATTAATATTTACTCATATGTTTTATGGAGTAGGGTCAAATGTTATTGGAAAGGCTGGTCCAAAAACAAAGATTACCTGGGAATGGTCTTTTAAATGGAAGCCACCTCAATATAATACAATTGATTTCTTAGTTACCACCGCGAAATCAGCTACTGGCGAAGATGTCGTGAAATCTATGTATGAAGACGGATTGACTATGCTGAAGGAAGTTCAATCCAATGAATATAAAGTAATTGAATTACGCTGTGGTTTTAATGAAAAATATGATGGGTTTATTAATCCTTGCCAAGATATAATTGATGATAATCTTCCAGAATACAAACCACGTTTTGAAGATCCTATTAGCAAATCAAACGATTATGTACCAAAAAGATTTTATCCAACAGAACCTTACGAACCTAATGCAGGTATTTGCAATTTAATGTTGCGACTAGATGATTCCGGTAGTAAACAAATGTTTGCAAAAAACGGTGAAGTCATAACTGATAATACAATTGTGGAATTTTCATATGATATCGATAATCCAGATGCAAATTGGAGATGGCAACCTTTACGTGTAAGACATGATAAAACAGCAAAGCTTCGAAGGGGTGAAAAAGAATACGGTAATTCTTATAAAGTTTGCAATGAAAACTGGAAATCAATTCATCCAACAGGTCGAATTGATGAAATTATGTTAATGACTGGTCTAGATATTCCTGAAATTACTGTTAGTGAAGACGTCTATTATAATACTCCAGCGGGTAAAATGAAAACCGAAGGTCTTAAAAATTTCCATAATTTATATGTTAAAAAATTACTTATTAGTGGAGCAGCAAAACAAGGTGATACTTTAATTGATCTTGCTTGCGGTAAGGCAGGCGATCTTCCAAAATGGATTGCTGCTAAATTATCGTTTGTTTTTGGTGTTGATTTATCACCAGACAATTTAGAAAATCGTATTGATGGAGCATGTGCACGATACCTTTCCTCTAGAAAATTAAATAAAAATATACCTTATGCTTTATTTGTTAATGGTAATAGTGCATATAATATCAGAGATGGTACTGCTTTACTTAATGACAAAGCTAAAAAAATAGGAGCTGCGGTATTTGGTAATGGTCCTAAGGAAGCTGACAAAATTGGAAAGGGTATTGCTAGACAATATGGTAAGGGAGATAGTGGATTTAATGTTTCATCGTGTCAATTTGCAATTCACTACTTCTTTGAAACACCAGATACTTTAAAAGGATTTCTTAAAAATGTAGCTCAATGTACAAAACTAAACGGTTATTTTATCGGTACTTCTTATGATGGAAAAATATTATTTGATAGACTAAAGAAAGTTAAAACTGGCGACAGTATTCAACTTGTGGATGAAGGTAAAAAAGTTTGGGAAGTTAAGAAATTATACAACGGTGACACATTTGAAGATAATTCCAGTTCAATTAATTATGAAATAAGTGTTTATCAAGAGTCTATTAATCAAGATATTTCTGAATATCTTGTTAATTTTAACTATTTAAACAGAGTTATGGAAGCTTATGGTTTCAAAATTATTAGCCGAGAAGAAGCAAATGAAATGGGATTACCTGAAGGATCTGGAATGTTTAGTGAATTGTTTATCAATATGTTAGATGAAATTAAAAGAAATAAATTTAAGGCAACTTTATATGGACAAGCTCCTAATATGACTGCGATTGAAAAGGAAATTTCATTCCTTAATCGTTATTTCATATATAAAAAAATGAGAGAAGTTAATATTGAAAAAATTCAACTTGAATTAGGTGAATACGAAGAAGCATTTCAAGAAAGAGAAAAAGAAGACACTAAAAAAGTCGTAGCTGTTGCTAAAGAAGAAGAAATAAAAGTGAGACCGAAAGTAAGAAAACTAAGTAAAAAATTATTACTAGTTGCTGCAACTGATGCAGTTGAAGAACCTGCTGAAGAAGAAATAGAGAAAAAGAAAGGTAAAAAGGAACCTAAAAAAGAAGTTAAAAAGGCAAAAAAATTATTAATTGTAGAAAGTGATGAAGAAGATTAACTATAAATTTAATAATATACTTAAATAAATTTTATAATATATAATAAGACCTATGAGTTATTACATATTACCAAAAAATATAAATAATATAAATGTTAACCCTCAATATTCAAACGCATTATCTAGTCCTTATATTTCATATTCTTTATTAAATTATTATCATGAAGTTAAAGAGCAAATTAATGACATGTTTATTAATGATTGTGACGTTTCCGATAATTCTTTTGATGATGCAATCAAAGTAATAAACCCATACGAATTTATTTTTTCTACAGTTCCTGGTTCCAAATTTTCTGTAAGTAAATTGAAAGCAAAAAACAACATTTTTTACGACTTGCTTGAAATATATAGCAATTTAGGTATTTTCGAAACATTTAAAGATATAAATGTCATTAATGTTTTACATATTTCACCAAATTATATTGATGCTATAGAATGTTTTGAAATATTTAGAGAAGGATTAGCAGATATTCATTATTCATGTAATAGTATTGATATTGACAATGAGTTGAATGGTACAAAAATGGACTTTATATTTTATGAAATAAATATATCCAATTATTTCGTTTCATTAATACAAGCTATAATAATTATACTTAGAAATCAAAATCATAACGGAAAATGTATAATTAAAATTAGTTCTGTATTTGATAAACCCATTGTTGATATTTTATATTATTTATCTTCACTATATGATAAAGTTTATATAAGTAAACCTAGTACTAATAATATAACATCATTTGAAAGGTATATAGTTTGTAAATCGTTCATACCTAATGAACAATCAAGTCAATATTTAAAATTGAATTATTTGAGATTAATAATATTTATTAAGAAGCTTGAAAATAAATATATTAAATCAATTTTAGATTTTGATGTCCCTTATTATTTCAAGAATAAAATAGATGACTTAAATATAATTATAGGTCAACAACAATTAGAGGCGTTAGATCAAATTATATCTCTGTATAAGAATAAAAATAAAGATGATAAGATTGAAAATATAAGGAAAATTAATATTCAAAAATCAGTTGCTTGGTGTGAAAAATATAAAATACCATGCAATAAATTTGCTGAAAAGATTAATATTTTTCTACCAATCATAAATGAGACCTTTGATTAAATTAATTTTATATTTTGGAAAATTTATTTAATCATAATATATTATGTCAACTGAAATAGATAATTTATTTGATAATTTTGAAGAGGAATATTTTTCGATTTTTTATATTCTGTCGGATGGTAATATTGGTGCTTTTACTATTTTATTAAATTTGCAGCATGAAATTGAACAATTTACACTAATCCGATTTCTAAAAAACCTTTGGAAACAAAAAATTATAGGTGATCGTTTATGGTATATTTATCGAAATGAATGTAATAGCGTTATTCAAGAATTAATTAAAAAAGATTTAAGACCATTTGACGAGACATATTTTTTTGAGATGTAAATTGTCATTTAATAAGCATTAACGCCTGTAGTAACATTATAAGTATTTGGTGACTGGGAATAATAATTTGATCTAAAAACTATTCCAGGATAATATCTATAAGGGCTTGGTTGTGATAATGGGTTCTGATATTCAGGTAGTCCTTTCTGGAATCGACAGAATTTTTTATTTTGA
>Ga0194116_10008575_pt1 | contig 10332 bp, 2 predicted proteins | sample TA2MahsurfametaG_4_FD_148617 | JGI IMG/M metagenome (GOLD analysis project Ga0194116, IMG submission 148617) | Freshwater microbial communities from Lake Tanganyika, Tanzania - TA2015008 Mahale S9 surface | ecosystem: Environmental > Aquatic > Freshwater > Lake | place: Tanzania: Lake Tanganyika... | reverse complement strand
TCCCCAATATTAAAACAGGCAATTATCATTGTTTATTCGAATAGAGATAGTTTTTAATTGAAAACACATTTTATAGGGGATATTTCTTTTATTTTAATATATTCATTCAGTTAAATTATTTAGACAAAGTCAGAAAATTTTATAAATAAAATTTTTAAAATATTTTTTCGAATATGCAATATAATTTAAAAACACAGTAAATTCATTAAATTTCTAAAAAAAATGAAATATAAAAAAATAATCTTTAAAAATAATTAACTATTTTCTTCTTCAAAGTTTTCATCTATTTTAACGCTTAAATAAGGATACCAATCTAGTTTCTTCATATTAAATTGTTGCCAAGCAAATAATTCTGCACGAGAGTAAATTTGAGGATTTTTCTTTAGAAGATAAGGAATAAAATATACGTAATTAAATATTTGATGCTTTTCTTTTCTATGAATTTCAAAATTTCGACGACTTATATTATCAAAACGATCTAAATGACACATATAACATTTGTTATTTTCATCAGCAGCTTTGATATCTTTTTGTTCTCTCAAATCGTTGAAAGTATCAACAATAACACCAAAGAAGATGTTTCCAAGAATTAAATTAACAAATATATGGAAAACTACGTCCAATAATAATTTTAGAAAATATTTTCCTTTCTCATCATACTTATAAGATATTCTTGGACCAATATCTCCTATACCTCCTCCAAGTCTTAAACCTAAATCTAAGTAATTAAGGAAACATTCAATCGCTGAAGTACAAATAAATTCTTTTTTAGTATCCTATTTAATAAAATTTATTAAAATTTAAAAGATAAATAATTTTAATTTAAAATTATGAAATTTTTATTCCAAAAAATACTTCATTTAAATCCCCAGATCTTAGTTTATATTCACTGACCATAAAATCTTGGAAATGAAGGAAAGTCAACCAACTAAATATATATTCTACTGCATAGATGAAAATCAACAAAGCAATAAAATCCGTATATTTACTTAGTATTGCTTTGAGAAAATAACCAAAGAGAGAGTAAAGTCTTACTATTGCAAAAAATGGAAGAACAAGTAATAAATAATATTTAGTAATAATAAATAATAGATGACAAAGAATTGTAAAAACAAAAAATCGTATATTTTCAGCTAAAAAAAGATTCACAAATGATCTCCAAATTATATTAAAAAATGATTCTTTAGAATAAGAATTTGAAGTCAATTCATCATTTTCTAAATAAGTTAATTTCTTTAACATATCATCATAAGCTATAAATGAATTAAATTTAAATTCATATTCATCTACATAATCTTTCAATAAATAATTCCCATCCAACATATAATTAAAAGTAGATTTCAATAGTTTTACATGGAAAAATGTATTAACCCATAAAATATATAGTATTAGCTGTAAACCTAAAATTATACCTGTAGATGACAAAATATAAACACTTTTTTGTTGTATTTCTTGAGATCCATAATAATTAAATATTTGAGAATTTATATCTTCACTTAAAGTATTAGAAGAGTCTTTAAAAATGTAAAATAGCAAGAAAATATTGTTAAACAGAACAAAAAAGAAATTGATAAAATCCAAGTTAATTATAAGAAAAGGAATAAGTTTCAGATTCATAAATTTTATCAAAAATATATTCCTTGATTGATAACATATGTTTATTTCCAGGAGCATTAAATCTAAATTTTTATTGAAATGGTCTAATTTTTCCCCAATGCTACTTCTTGGTGCTTCATCGAGAAATCTTTTTTTTAAGTTTTCCTTATACCAAAAGCATCGAGGTGATTTAAAAAAGTATATTTTCCTTAATTTGAATTTATCATTGGAATCTTTGAATTTTACTTCTATTTCTCTCCCTATATAAATTAGAAAATCAGAATAAATTTTTTTTTTCATTCTTTCTTTTTCATAGCTTTCTTTATCTTGTTTTTCTATTTCATTTTTAAATTTATAGCTTCTGATTATTTTTTCTTTCTTGATACTTTCAGATTCACTTTGGTTTTTGTTTTCATTGTTTAAAATTATTGGATTTGAGTATTCTTCTAGAAAAGACTGATAAAATGGATCAAGCAATCTTAGAAGTTTATAATATAATTCTGCTAATTCGAAATATTTATTTTTATACAAAGATTCTTCGCTTTCAAGATATTCTATTTTTAAATTTTCAATATTAAGCTTTTCAAATTTAACTTTTTTTTCTTCATTTCGATTCTTTAAATCTTCAATTACTTTATCGAAGCATATTGCGATTTCATTAAAAATCCTTTCATGATTCTCGAAAAATTGGTTAATTTTAAATTGAAATTCATGGGATTTTAGATTTTTAAGATGTTCTTCTAAATAAGCATTCAATAAACTTAATAATTCAAATCTTAAGCAATATGAATAATCATCATTTTTTATATTGTCAGATATTAACCAATTGAAGTCGAATAATTTAAGGAAGCATAAATCGATGATTTCTTTAAAATTTTGTTCCTTGACTTTAGAATAATCATCTTCTAAAAATTCTTTTAAGAATCTTGATAAGTATAAAAACTGAATTATCAAGCGAAAAGATCCAAAGGAAAAACTTCCTATTTTTTTAACATTAATCAAGTTTATAATATTTTCTAACTGGACAAAACTTTGGTAATAAAAATTATATTCTTTATGAATCAATATAGGAGCTTCATAATCAAAATTTTGAAAAAAATAGTCTCTTAAATCAGTTGAATTTGTACCTTCACAAATCAAAATAAAGAAGTCCATAAAAATGAAATACTTTTGACTTAACGAAAATAACGTTGAATTATCAACATATTCCGAAATTCCTATAATATAATTGTTTAGTTTTACAATAACTTTCAGCATTAACTTAAAGTTTTCATGAGTAATTTGTTCCATAAATTTTTCTTGAAAATCATGTCGATAATAATATAATAAATTATTTATAAAATTAACGGATTGTAATAAATTTTCGCTTAAAATTTCATTGAAGCATTTAGCATCGTCTTTTACCATCTCTAATTTAAATAAGATATTTAGATTATTAAATATATACTTGAGTATATAATGCAAAATATTCTTAAAATTGCTTGATATAATTATTTTTTTATTTATGTTATTCCACATTTTAAAAGAGATCAATTTCAAAGCTGAACTTAATTTATCTTCTTTGAAATGCTTAATTATATTTGAAATGTGCTTTGAATAGACACTATGCATTCTATTATCATAAGATAAGAAAGATTTTAAGTAATCATTAGCCAAATCCTCATCACAAAATTTATTCAATACTTCCTTGTTGTGATTTTCTATAATAAAATCTGCATTTTTAATTTGATTACGAATCGAATTAAATTCAGTTTGCAATTTTATATCTATTTCATCATGTTCTAAATCGCTACAGGGTAATTTTTCCGAAGGAAGGTTTAAACTATATAGCTTTTGAAGGAAATTTGATATGACTTGTTTTAATATTTTTTTCAATAAGAAATTATCAAAATTATCACTTGGTTTAGATTGATATTCTTTGAATAAAATAGAAAAATTATATATAATATATAAATTAAAATATTTATAATTATCGCTATTTGTAGTATTTTCTATATGAATATTATTTACATAAATTTTCAATAATTCAAGAATTTGACTTTTAATATTTAAAATCAAATATTTCGATTCTAATGGTTGGTATTTTAAATCTATTAAAGTTGCTATTTCTTGAAAAAATCGAATTTGAACGAGACTTGATAATTCATCTTTTATTATGGTTGTATCAATTATAGATTTTAAATTCAGATAATTATGACATTTTAAAATCATGAATTTTATTAAAAAATTTACAATAACCATCTCCAGCTTTAAGATATGTTTGTTTTTACTACTATTTTTTGTAAGAAAAAAATTTTTGTTTTCAAAAAAATTTTTAAACACATGAAAGTTTTTATTTATAAGATTTAAATAAAAATCTAATATAAAAGTTGAATTTATCCCACCAATTAATCTTAGCATTAAATATTTAATATTTTCTATACAAACGGATCTAAATGATGATTCATATTTAAATTCTTCGATGTTGTTTAAATTTTCCAATTCTATTTCGTTTAAATTAGTTAAATCATTATTTGTAATCAAATGATTATTACTGTTACCATTCATTCTGTTTCCTTTATTAAATGAATTAAAATGGTTCTTATCATTTATTTGTCGTTTTATAAAATTATCAGAAGTTTGAATTGAGTTTAAATAAGATTCAACATCAAAATTTGTTTCGAATGCAATCGATGCAATAATTGATAACTCCTCCAATACCGACTTACCTATTGTATTGAATTTATAAGGGAAAAAATAACTTGAATCATGAGAATTATTCTTTTTCATATAAATCTTTAGAAAATAATAAATCAAATGATTGTTCCAATTTAAATAGATTTTATTCCTTTCCTCTTCATATAAAAAACATTCATTAAATAAATTTACTAAATTATCGATAAAATTATCTTTTATTATATAATCAAATTCAGCAGATAATTCTGATTCATGTATAAAAAATTTATAAATCATATAAAAAGCCCTCCAAATGAAATCTTTTTCTTTTCGGTTTTCTTCATAAATAAAAATAAAGCTTTTGAGATAATCTATATTTACCAATAAAAGATTAATGAATCTCAAATAAAGAATAAATTTTATATTTCTTTCGTTACTCAAAAATACAAATAATACTAAATTCCACTTTTTTAATATTAAATCTTTAGAGTCAAATTTTTTGCTTAAAACAAAAACTTGATAAAATAAATATTTTATTTCTTCTTCGAATTTCTTAATATCAATTTTCGAAACATCAATTGAATTCTTATTATTATTTAAATATTCAGAAACATCAATTTTAAAGCTTTTATCATTATCTTTGTTTTTATATAAACATTTAAGAGAATAGAATAAATATTCTAAAAATTCATCAAAGTTATTTATTTGATCTAGTTTTATAAACGGTAAGCATTCATTTAGAATATTATCTAAAAATTTTTCGATTCGATCAACTTTATACACAAGAATGTTTATAGTATCAAATTGAACAACTATATTTGCTAGCAAATTCGAATTTGTATTGGAATGATTAATTTGCCGAAATGATTTTGTCTCATTTTTTAATTCTATATTTGATAAAGTTAAATTACTGCTAAATTTTTTGAGAAAATTAAAATGGAGACAATTCAAATAATTAATTTTTTCTCCATAAAAATCATCACTTTCAAGCTTATAAGAAATACCACTTACTGCTCTTGATTGCTGATTGGATATTTTCTGATACATCTTTTCATCCGAGAAAAGTTTATTGAAATAGTCTTCAAAATATTCTTCATATTTGTAAAAATAAATCTTTTCTATTATTTTTTCATCAATTTTATAAATTTTATTTGGATTTTCTCGTAGATAATTTAAAACATACAAATCAATTAAATTATTTTGAGCAATGTTATAAATGTTATCAATTGCATATCTGATTTCATTATTGAATTCATCATCATTTGTTTTAAATTTTATTTTCTTTGTGATATTTAATAATATTATAATCTCTTTTTCCGAATAGCAATAACATTCGAAAAACCGTCTTAAAAACTCGGTAAGAAAATCACCATTGGAAAAAGTTATATAAAAGTACTTCAGTTCAATAAGTCTTTCGAACAATATTCTAATCATATCTATAGAAAAAAATTTACCTAATTTGTCTTTTTTGCATAGATCTTGATAAAACTTGCTATTTTGGTCTAATTTTCGTAATCTTGTTTCGCATGAAATCACATCAATATTATTTTCATCAACATTTCCAATATATAAAAATAGAAATTTTCTATAAAAATGAAAAATATAGCTTAAAGGCATATTTATTTTTTCATTATTATAAAAATAATTATCTTTTTGTTTTAATTTCTCAATTAAAATATCCATTAATTCAATCTCATCTGATAATGAATAGTTAAGCATTCCATTGAACATTAAATTATGGCACATAAATTTAGCAATTTCGTAGTCTTCAACGGAATTTAAATCTGAAACTATGTTTTTGTCAGAAAACTTTTTTAGATAATTATTCAATTCTTTTTTTAATTCTGATTTCATTTCGGAAAATTCTAATTTTTCAGAAATCGAATCATAATGATAATTAAATAACGAGAATAAATCAAGGCAATGAAAGCTATTATGAGTAGTGATATCACATTCACAAATTAAATCTTCATCTTCTATTTCTTCTATAGTTTCATATCGATTAATATGATAACTCGAATAACATAAATTACAATACAATATCCCTTTGCTTCTTGATCTATAAAACTTTTTAACTCCTTCTGATTTAAGAATTTTCAAAAAGAAAGTATTATAAAAGCATTCAAGCTTTGGATTTTTTATATAATTTTTTCCTTCAAAATTATGATTGCATTGACATGAAGAAGAATGCTCTATTACTAGAAATGCTTTTAAATTATTTTGATCAACTATAGGACAAATTTTATGACACATTAAATTGCAGTTCTTGCAAAAATCCCGAAAACAAAATTTACATAAAATAAACTCCTCATTTTCAACAATTCCGGTAGTCTCTTTTGAATTGCAAAATATATTCGTATTCTGTGTCAATGAATTTACAAATTCATTCTTTAAATTATAACATGGTTGATAAAGTAAACATGATGAATATATTGATTTTTTATCTTCAATAAATTTTTCTCTTTCGAGGTTTTTAACATCAGATTCTTTAAAATTTTCCAAACTTTGACAAGTGATTGTAGGAAGGTTTTTTTCGAATTTATTGTTTTGCATATTTGTTGGAGATTCGATAAGGATTCGATTTGAAGATTCTTTTTTAAACGAGACATGAACTTGTTGATTTGTAGGACCATCATATTTGCTTATCTGTTCCGGAGAATTGTATTTAAATGATATTTCATTTTTATTATTTTTAGGAGATATATTCTCATTAATTTCAATAGGTATTATTTCTTCATAAATTACGTTATTTTGTGGGTCAATTTTTTTTTCCACAACATAATTTATTACAGGCATTTTTTTAGTGGAAGTTTTTTTTTCTTGATTTGTAGGAGATCCTATTTCAAAAGAATTATCATTTGGATGTATCATTTGTTTAGGAGATTGATATTCATTAATTTCAACTGGTACCATTACTTCATAAAATTGGTTTTTTTGTGGGTCAAATTTTTGTACTCTAACCCATTCAATTTTCGGCTTTAATATTGAGGTAGTTTTTTTTTCTTGATTTGTAGGAGATATTATGTTTAAATTATTATCTATAGGATGTATTAATTGTTGGGAAATTTGGTTTTGTTGTTTATTTGGATAAATTATATTAGGAATATATTGAGTTGGCTGTCTTAATAAATGAGAAGTAGGTTTTTGTTTATCAATTGGAGAATAGGTTGGAGGAATATATTGAACTGGATGTATTGTTGGTTGGTAAATTCCACTTTGTTGTTTATTATTAGATGTTATATTAGATATATATTGAGTTGGCTGCCTTAATAGTTGGGAAGTTGGTTTTTGTTGAATATAGTGATCTTGGTAAATTTGAGAATAACCTTCTGTAATTGGGTTTTGGATAAGATTGATATTTTTTTTCTTATTATGATTTCCTTTAGGCGGGTTTTGCATTACAGATATTTTTTGTTCGATAGGAAGATTTTGTACGATTGAATATTGATTTCCTTTTGATGTACTTTGCATAGGAGAAATATTTTGTTGATAAGGAATATTTTGTTTCATAGAATAATTTATTTGAGAAGGAATGTTTTGTTGATAAGGAATATTTTGTTTCATAGAATAATTTATTTGAGAAGGAATATTTTGTTGATAAGAAATATTTTGTTTTGTAGAATAATTTATTTGAGAAGCGCTTTCTGAAACAGAAGTCCTTTGTTGATTAGTGTAGTTTTGTTTAATATGATAATATTCTTGGGAAGGATTAATATTGTCTTCTTTTTCTCTGATAGAAACATTTAAATTATCATGCAAATTATTTACTTTTGAAGGATTTGATAAAATATAATCTGTGTTTTTTTTTGAATCATCCAAATTGTGAGTCTTAAAATACACTCTAGAATTTCGTATAAGAGGATCGTTAGTTTCTAAGATAATATCAGAAACTTTTGAAGATCTTAAGTTTGAAGGAGTTTTTTCTCCAAAAGCGTCTTTATTTTTCGTATGAAAAATTAGATGAGACATGGGTATTAATTTCAAAGTTTCAATTGGTTTTACAATCGGATTTTCAACAATAGAATCATTAAGATCTAACAAAGAATTCTGTTGTTTAGTATCATTTAAATTTATTTGAGGATTAAAATCTTTTCGATTATTTATTAATTTAATATCAAATTCATTATCAAAGCTTTCAGTGTCCTTAAAATTATCTTTCGACATTTTTTTAATTTAAAAAATGTTATAGATAAAATTTATGAAAAATAAATTATAATTTAAAATTAAATTCCTAATTTTGTTTGTAATTTATATTGATTGAATGCTATTTAATTTTTATCTAACATTGAATAGAATTAGGACAAAATAAAAATAATAAGTATTTTTATTAAATAATAAATAAACAAGATCTATAAAATTGAATTTCAAGTAAATCATATTTTTAATGTAATTGAGGTATTTTTTTCCAAATAATAATATTTAAAAAGTAAAAACTCGATAGTTTGATAATTTTTCTTACTTAAACTTCAATTTTTTTGGAAATAGGAAAATTTTTATATTGAAACAATTTTTGAATCTCGATTTGTACTTCTTGGTGCATTATCTTCTGGCATTACGGATTGAAATTGTTATTATCAATAATACTTAATTTAAAATTTCATTATCATCATTACTTTTATAGGGAAAAGAAAGACTTTTTTAAAGCCAAATTTATTTTTAACTCTCCCCTAAACTAAATTATATCTTCAAAAATAGTTTTTATTAAATTTAATCAATTAAAGATTTGAAATTGATAAAGACATTTACTAAGAAATTGTTAATATGCCAATATTATAGGTAAAATAATGATGTTACTTTAATAGGAACCTGATTCAAAACAAAAATCAACATTTATAAAATTTATAAAGAGGAAGGAAAATATCCTCGGAATTTTAAATAGTTATTTATATATGTTATTTAGAAAAACAATTTTTTCCCATTTTTAATGAATTTTATTTAAATATAAATAAAATTATTTAATAATTGAAATTCAATAAAAAATTTTATTTATAATATTATAAATAAAGGCCTGGTATAAATATTCTAAAATATTAAAGAAAATATATAATATAATTAATTTAATTATCTTCAAATTACATAATTTGAATTAAAAATTTATAAAAAAATTTTAATTATTTAAAATTTTTATTAAAATCTTTTCATTTTGAAGAAATAATTTTTACTATAATTATTAAAAAAATTATCTAATATTTAGAATATTTCCAACTTTTATATGAAATTTTTTGTTAATTTTTTTTTAAATTTCATTTTAAATCAAAATTATTTAATATATTTTGATAGTTTCGTTTTTTTTGAAATTTTCTTTACTTGGCTTTATTAGATTCAATAATTTCCTTGATTTTCTCGGGTTCAACCAATTCCTGTTCATCATCATCATCCATAATCGTCAAGTCGATAATCGATTTGTTAAGCTTCAATTTTTCAAAAAATTCGTCAATAATATTTTTATTATCACCAGGAAAATTTATAGAAAATCTCTTTAGATTTGAACAATTAGAAAGAAATTCTGCAATTTTAACACAGCCCTCATCGGTAAAATCATTGCCGTTTAAATTTAAATCTATAAGTTTTTGATTTCCATTTAGAAAGCTTTTAATTTTCTCCAAATGATCATCTTTCAATCTAAAATTAGCTAATGTAACTTTTTCTAAGTTGTTTGGCTGTTGAATGGAATCGAGAATTTGGATTATGCAATCATCATTAAGATTTAGACCGCCAAATTGAAATATCTTTAAGTTTTTATTTTTTTTAATAACATCAATGAAATATTTCATTCCTTCAGGGGTAATACTACTATCATATATATAATTGAAATTTTGTACAGAGCAATTCTTCATGATTGCTTCAGAAATTTTAGCAGGATATTCTACATTAAAATTAGCTGCTTCGAACATTCCCAAATTGATTAACTGAGGATTATTAGTTATGTATGTACAGAGGCCATCAACTTCTTCTGAATACATTGATTTGTTCAAATACAAACTTTGCAATTTAGTTTCTGTTAAAGATGATAATATTTGGCCTAAAGGGTTGTCTTTTTCATATTCGCAGTTTAAAAGAATGTCAAGGTGCTTAATTCCT
>Ga0194116_10008574_pt1 | contig 10333 bp, 15 predicted proteins | sample TA2MahsurfametaG_4_FD_148617 | JGI IMG/M metagenome (GOLD analysis project Ga0194116, IMG submission 148617) | Freshwater microbial communities from Lake Tanganyika, Tanzania - TA2015008 Mahale S9 surface | ecosystem: Environmental > Aquatic > Freshwater > Lake | place: Tanzania: Lake... | reverse complement strand
TTTCAGCAATGTAAGCAGGGTGTGGACGGTAAAGTTCCGCACCCAGGATCTTTGGAAAGTCGTTATCAATGAACACTTTGTTTTATCCTCCAGTGTCGCAGGAAGTGTTTTTATCGGGTGAAAGATTCAGACATGAATATGTCTTATCTAACACAAATTTTAGCAGTCGGTAATTTATTTATTACACGTACTGGTACTGCATAGTTGGCACGCCCATCCGTGCCATGTCCGTGTTGTTGGAGCCGTATCCTTCAGGATTAATTCCTTGTTGAAAACCAGGAACGCCCAAAGAGCCTGGAATGGTACCAAGGGCTACACCACCGAGGCCGGCGGCAAGTGCAGAAGCGGGAACTAAACCAGCGGCAACGGCTTTAGCGTATTCACGCGTAGGTCCTTTACGTTGAACAGAAGCATCAATAGGACCCGAAATTGCCGTCATACCAAGTTTATCGGCAATCTCAGGTGTGACCACATTGCGTACCTTATTGGCAAGATTAGGAGCGTACTTCCCGGCTAGAGCACGTGCCCCAAGTAAACCAGCTGCACCACCAAGACCACCGGCCGCAGCAGCAAGTGCCGCAGAACCGGGATCCTCTCCTTGAGAAAGGGCGTACCCACCAGTCGCTAAACCAGCGGCAATAGGTACACCGTATTTGAGACGACCACGCATGGCCTTACTCCATCACAAAGAGTTTGTTAGCAACAACTTGAGGTTGAGCTTGGTTCAGGAGACGCCAAGCTTGGCTGGGATCGAAATCCATCTGCTGCTTGAAGCTGCCCCAGAAATTTTCAGGCTGCTGAGGAGCAGCGGCTGAAGGAGGAGCAGGCATGTAAGCAGCGGTCGGATCCACCATCTCGGTTGGGTAACCAGGAGTGGCAAGTTCAGCTTCGCTTTCGTACACAGGGTACGGACCTTCAGGACCGAAGAACTGGAGGGTGTAGTCGCTGAGGATGTCAGGATTGGTCAGGATCTGGTTGTAAGCCTGGTTCTCTTGACGCTCGTTGACAGCGAACTCAGCGTACTGCTCGATCAGACCCTTGGCTTCGGTGCCCCAAGCAACTGCACTATCCAGCATGTTTTCCAGCTGGAGAGCATAGTTATTGAGAATTGCGGGAGCTTCCACGCCGTACGCGCTTACCACGTACCGGCTTTCCGGACTCCACTGGAGCAGATCCGCCACCTGCTCCAAGGATACCTGAGAGGAGGTTGGGGAAGAGTTGGGCGAGTATGTCGGGTTGGCTTGCCAGGTCTGCGGAGCCGATTGTGGCGTAACTTGGGCGCTGGGCTGGCCGTAATTGGCCGGGCTGTACTGAGTCGTCTGAGAGGGTTGACCCTGGAATGGGGATTGAACCGGGCTGCTCAGAAGGTTCACCACCTTGTTGAATGCCGATTCCCATGGGTTGCCCTGACTCTCCGATGGGGATTGGGGGGCGTACTGAGTAGGGGCGGATTGGTAATTGGGGGCCGCCTGCGGTACTGCTTGCGGGTAACTCGTACCCACTTGATACGCCACTGGACCCGGAGCTGGAGCCGCTTGGTAGCTGCTGGGTGCTGGAGCCACGTAGCTGCTTGGAGCCACCGCTGCCGGAACTTGGCTCGTCTGTGGGATCGATTGGACGGTAGCGTCCTGCATAACTCATCTCCTTTTGTAGAGCTTCTAATGTTCGATACAGATATGGAGTTAAATCCAATCTTGGATCCGCAGCCATCGGAAGATCCGGTGCTTGCGGGTGAGGGGTCTGCATCATTCCCCCCACAAGGCGAGCGAATTGAGAGTATGCACCCTGCAATTCGTTCACCATCCTGAACGGGAATCCCGAGAGCATCGAGGCCCGTTCCTCATCCGTCTTAGACGGGAAGAGGTATTTCAGTGCTTCAATGCTATCAACACCTAACTCTTGTAAATTTCTTACAACAATGGAGTTGTTCAGGATGTCCTGAGTTGAGTCTTCGTAAACGGGACCCAACCAGCGCCACTGGACGGTTACATCACCATCCGGTATGAGACCAGTAACTCCGGGTGGAATCATCTGGGTCTCAATTAACGCCATCATAAGTTTCTTCAGCTGATCGTTGTAAGCCTGAAGAGCATCTTGATAACCTTGCTCAGCTTCTGCTGGTGCACCAGGGGGCAGAGGTACTGGTTTCTCAATACCAGCAGCCACAGCCAAAGTAGAACGGAAGAGCTGTTCTTCTTGATAAATAATTAGTTCAAGGCATCTGCAGATGCCATGCGTGTAAATAGCATTTGCCTTTTTCTTTGATGTTGCCGAAACACGACCAAAGAGTGATTTGTATTCCGTTGCGGTAACACCAGCAGAAATAGAAAGTTCGTCCACACCACCCAGTGCAGTACGAATCTCTTCCCGGTACTGACGAGCAAAAGAGTTTTGGTCACCAGTGATGGCATCTGGGACAATGTAACCAACTCGGTCGTTGGGCTCCAGATTTGCGATCACACGCGGCACCCTGAGCTGACCGTCAACACCACGACTGACGGGATCTGACTTGAACATTGACCGACTCATGGGAGACGGACTCGCAAAGCCAGAGTTCGCAGCAATCGACGGACGCTGTACCATGCCGTCACCGCCAGACTCAATCAGGTCTGTCTTGGGACGAGACGAAAGAAGAGTTGGATTACCAAAGAAAGTAATGTTCTTGCGGATGGTTCGCATCAAGTCGTCATGGGTGACAATGTGATTCGCCATGGAATCAAACTCACCGATGCCTTCCGATGAGAAGCCCTGGGGGTTATTAAAGATCTCAACGCAGGGGATGAAACCGAGTGAATTACGTAAAGTCTTGCTGCTACCCGTTAATGCATAGGTCGGCATATCAAAGGTGAGTTCACCTTCTGAATGCGTTTCTTCAATTTCGTTTGCTTTGATCGACAAACGAATGTAGCGTTTTGCTCCAGGGTTGTACGTTGAGCTGGACCCTGTGATGTTGGTAGTATTGATTTGATCGCCAAACCCGTTACCGCGCTTGACCTTATAGCTGTAGATGATCACCACCTCATCAAGCTCACCGTCGACGTTGTAGTACGAACGGTATTCGTGCTGACGAAAGTAATAGAGACGGTAATTGTTTTTGGTAGGACGGATGTAGAAAAGACCTTGGCCATCACACAGGAAATACTCCCAGATGGAATCCAGGCGCGTATCCATCTTGTTGTACTTCAGTACACGATCAAGGAAGTCCTTGCGTTGTGCACCGAAGTTGTCTTGGGTCGGGAAAAATTCAACTCCCTGGCGGATGCCAAAGAGTTTCATCTGAGAAATATGTGACGCAACGATACCAGTGTCTACAACAATGTTGCTATCTTTGTCGAGATAGGCATTGATGATTTCCTGTAGCCTGGCCTTAGCGTCAGCCATTAACTATTCCCCTTTTCTTTTGATAGTAGCAGTTTTGTTATCGTTGTTTATTAAAACTTTCCACGAAAACCTGCTTGAATTTCACCAGGGAATCCACCAGGTCCACCCATTCCAGGTATGCCTTGTGGACCGCGAACCCGCCCAGTATTGCGATAATTGACGTTAATACCAATACCTGGAGTTTCATAAGCACCCTGCAGGGAGAAGCCTTGTGGCATCTGCATTCCCATCGGATCTGTATAGGCAGGATTAAAGCTTCCGCCTAGACGTAATGTTTGATTACGATCAAGTTTAATGTTGGCACTACCACCAATTGACTCAAGACGATTTCCTGTACCATCATCAACGGCATTTACGTCAACATTAAAAGGCTTCGGGCCAAAAGATGGACCCATACCCATATCGCCACCCAATGCACCCGCGTTACCCATGGGAGCCATACCACCTGCTCCAGGAATTGCTTGTGCTTGAAGTGGGAAGCGATTGAAATTTTGTTGGAATTGCTGTCCTCGTTGACGGATTTGTTGGCCAGCGGGATTAGTCTGCATGAAATGCTCATACAGTCGTTTGCTCATCTCATCTTCTGATAAACGAGATCCTGGAGTGCCAGCAATTAAAGATTGGCCTGGTGCGCCAGGGACATTGCTTTCGCCGTAATAACGTATCATTGCCTTATGTTTACGATCTTTTTATTTTAACGTGCTCTTGCTTGGGCTTTTAATTTACTTAAAGGTTGAGTGGAAAACTTACTGGTTTGCTTTTTAGATGCAATGTAATCGTAAGCCTTCAATGGAGAAGGTACACGAGGTGAAGTGATCTGCCCCATGGTTTGGTATGGCGTTGTCGATACTTCTTGCTCTGGTTCAACGGGCATCAACAAGCCGATTGGCGCTGAACCAAAAGCGCTGCCAAAATAACGACCAGCCAATTCAAAATCCATGCTTCCTCCTACGTTCTTTTATTTTAATCTTCTATGACTTCATAACCAGAAGGATCATTGACTTTGGAGATGACGATACCTTCGCCGCGTACATCCCAATTCAACAGATCACCTTCTTGCCAACCAAGCTCTTCGATTACCTCATCCGGGAAGGTAATATATTGATCTCCGTTTTCGTCCTCTTGGACTTCAAGAACGTAACTCATTTCCCAGAAAGAATTTTCTCCATTAGCTTATCAAGTTTATTATTAATTTCACGGAAATTGCTATGCATCTCTTGGATCTCTCTTAAGAAGTCAACCTTAAGAACGTATTCCATCGGCATGCGATTGATTTGATCTTCCAAGATGTCAATCCTACGTTTTTGAGATCCAATGTAATCAAGGGCCTGCTGGACTCTCTCCTGCTGCCTATCGAGTATTTTATTCGCCGCCCAGGATCCACCTGTAACAGCAGATACAATGGCTGTAAGGACAATGGCTATGTACTCCGGACCCACGGTGGCGTTATTGCTTTTTTTTCATTCTAAGTTTAGTAATCAATTTGAAGCTGGCCTTTACGTGCCAAACCGGTCACCAACCAAACCAAAGCATCTACACAGTCATCGTGGCTGCTAACACCAAAGTTAGTTAGTTCCTCAAACATTGCCGTGAAGTTGCGGAAGCGATTGAAGACAATCTTGCGGTCTTCAAACATGCCCATAATCCCACGGAAGCGAGCCAACTTATCTGACCGGAATCCTTTGACGGGGTGCCAGATTAAGTTATACAAACTTTCATTGGTTAAACAGACTCGTTTGAAGTCTGCCTCTAGAGAAGCCTGATACTGAACCGCTTCACTCCAGATGTCGCACGTGGAGTAAGTTGGGAAGTAATTACCGTTGTCATCCTTACCAAGAATTGACCAATCATTAAGCAACTCTTTCATGGCATCAAGCTTTTCAAGGTTGCCCATCACCCGAAGCCTGCGGTAATCAATGATGTGAATTGCATCTCCAATGCGTCCGCCCAATACCATTACTGTGTAGTCATTCTTTTCCTTGGTACCAGCAGAAAGGTCGACACCAATACCAAGCGCATCAAACTCTGTTGCAATCTCAGCCTTAACAATTAGTTCAGGTGCCAGGGACAGCTCGTTCTGTCTGACGATCTGATTCATGTACTGGAATGAAAAGGCAATCGGTGCTTGCCGTTTTTTCTCACGCAAGTAGTCCAGTGACCACATCTCTGGCCAGTACGACTTTTCTTCCCCTGACTTTGGATCGTTCAAGATTGCGGACAACACAATTTGCATCCAGTTGTTCTGTGGATTAAAGGTTGTGGAATGAATGTCATCATGCCGGAAGCGAGTACCAAGACAAATCGCCCTGGCACCTTCAAACATGGTGGGTGCAATCACAGCATTCCAATTGTCCTGCATTTGTTTACGGATGTCAGGGTTGGAAATATCTGCAGCTGATTTGATGGCGTCATCAATGATGACTAGATGGGAACGCTTAGAGGTCACCGAGCCTTTGAGGCCTGCAGCACAAAGCGTGAACTGTTCTTCACCTGTGGTATCGATACCAGCAAACTTGTGGTCAATAGACCAGTACTCATTGCTAGTTACGTTCTTCAGAAGACGTACGGTTGGAAAGACTTCTTGGTATCGCTTGCTTTCAATGATGCGTTTAATGGTTGCCGACTTAGAGCGTGCAATATCAACCGTGTAAGACAGATACAGGATCTGTAGTGGCTTCTTGGCCATCGTATGGATACCAATGGCCCATGCCGTAAACAAACCAAGCACAGTACTTTTGGCGGATCCCCGTGGTGCCAAAAGGTCAACATTAGGTCCAGCAATTTTGAAGAGACAGCTGCTGTTCTCTTCTGTCACAAAGTGCCGATGCCATTCTTTGTGATGTTCAGCTGGTGGTTTATCTGCTACGTAAGCACAAAAGAAACCGAAGTCATCCCTCGCTTGTTGCAGGGTCTCCAGGTTCTTCGGTGGACGGATCTGTTGCCTGCGTGCAGCAGCTCGCGCATTACGTCGGTACGCAAGGTGTTGATATGCAGGCACTAGATTATGTTCGGATAGTGACTAAATACTAACCGAATGCAGCTTGACTGCGGAAAGGATCTTCTGTGGAAGCTGCTTTTTTATAAGCTTTGGCTGCTGCGGTAGCAGTTTGTGCTTTCTGTGGATCGTACTCAGCTTGGAATGTTTGCTGTTGACGTTGTTCGTCAGAACCACTCAAAGCAGTTGCAAGAGAATAATCAGTGTTTTGATCTTGAGATGCTTGCTTAACAGTACCACCTACGCCAGTTGGATTACCAAATTGATCGTAAGGACCAGTAAAACCACGTCCAGGTGGAACTTGACGTTCAATATCTTTTAACCACTGGGGTTTTTCCTTTCTGGCGCCACCTCCATATTCAGCTGCAATTTCACCAAGATTTTTGCCTCCAGGTTCGGAAGCTTCTTTCATTGTTCCGCCCACGCCAGTGGGGCGTCCAAACTGATCGTATGGACCCGTAAAACCTTCGCCGGGCGGCATCAACTCTTCTGTATCTTTAAGAAGTTTTTCTAAACCGTCGTCAGTATTTGGATTTGCTTGCGCAACTCCATCTGTGTATTGGTTAAAAAAATCTTGTGCAGCATCTCCTTGTTGAGACGAAGAGCTGCCAGAGCGATAATCCGCAATTGCTTTTTCGTACGCAGCCTTAACTTGTGCGTCAAGAGACTTTAGTTGGTTTTGATAATCAAACCATTTTTCTGGATTTGCGTCACGCGCAGACGTGATTGAGCTGCGTTGAGGAGCAAACTCATTGTAAACACGATTAATAATTGCGTATTCTTCGTCCGTGTACGCCATTTTACTTACCTTTCTTCTTTTGCTCTTGGTACTTACGTGCCTTATCTAAAGCTGCTTTGCGCTTGTCCTTGTCCGACATTTCGCTCCCGTCCTTGTTCTTCTCGCCCTTTCCCTTGAAGTGCGCCAGGAGCTCGGGAGGCATTTTGCTTTTGGACATCAGCTTTTCTATCGCGTAAGGCGTTAAGGACTTCTGCTCCTTCTTTAGCTTCTCCTCCGATTGGTGCACCTTGTAATTGACGGGCGCCACTGAATCGATCTCGATTCTTCTGAAGTTGCTGAACGATGCTAATCATCCCACCCGCAAGACGAGCATCTGGTGCAGATTGTGCTTGTGGAGAAGGATTCATTGATTGAGTTAATTAACTCTCTTCATATTGCATTTTAGCCCACACACTCATTGAAGCTTCTTCCAAGGGGATTTCAATTGGGTCATCCTTAAAGATTGCCATCAACTCACGAATGGCTCGGTCAGCTCCAGCCATCAGCAAGCCCTTGCGGTCCCTGCTACCAGTGAATTGTTCAATCTGCGCAATAGTGCCACGCAATTCCTTTTGCATACCAGCGATACGTGCTACACCAGCATCACGTTTAACAATGCCATTATCTACGTCATCACGTAGTTTACGGATGTCTTCCTGCATCTCTTCAATTTCATACAAGAGTTTCTTGCGGTGATCAGGTTTTGGATAGTGCTTACGCACCCAATGGTCACACGCAGTAATACTACCCCTATAGCCAAGGAACCTGGCATAGAGATAGCACTCAATAATTGAAAAGGTGTTCTTGGCAAAGTCCGTAAAGAACTCCTGCTCAGAAGATGTTAAGTTATCGACCCACTGGTCGAATAACTCAATATCGATAAGCTCGTTGGGCCTGCTTGTAGTCTCGGGCTTCGTCCGCTTGCTTGAACTGCTGGGCTTGTTCAGCAGAGGTTCTTTGTTCTGTGGCACCTTTACCAATCGTCTCACGTTCTTGTAAGCCAGCCTCTTCCATCTTCTTTTTAGAGAAGCCGTAAGCAACCTCTGCAGCTTGCTTGTATTTGTCTAGATCAAACCAGTCATCGACATTGGTTTGACCTGCGGGTACGCTGGTTGTCATTGTTTACTATACCTTAAATCAGAAGTTGCTCATGACGTTGGCAATACCAGCGGCAAACTGGCCTTTACGATCTTCAAGAGCTTCTTGACGCTTTTGACGACCTTTCGATGCTTCCAGTTTATCCAGTAACTGCTGAAACTTGGAAATATCAAAATAATCAGTAGAGGAGCTAGAGGTGGTCATTGGTATCCCTGGGTAATGTACTTATTTTAATCAGTATTAGCCGAAAGCTGAACTGATGAGGCCATACATGCTGCCGGCCAAGTTGATCTTACCGATCTTTTCATCAAACTCACCGCGAGTCTTGATGCCTTGCACGTTGTACTTACCAGTGATATCAGCAACGTCACGGCTTGCTTGTGCCTCAATGCCAGCAACCTTTTCAAGACCAGCGTTAATAATAGGCTGGAGGTCCAGGCGACCCTTAACTTCGATGTTGGCAACAGCTTGACGCCACTCTGATTCCTTATCAGCAGAGTACTTGGTGCCCTCTAACTCACGGTCAGAGCCATACCTCTGTGCACCAGCGTATGCATCTGCTACGTACTTATCGGCTTCACCACGGATACTTGCTGATTGTGTCGTTGCATCAGCGCCGATCTGAGCAACTTTTACGTCATACCCACCAAGGACATCAGCAAGTTTAATTTGCTCATCCGTAAGGATGCCAAGGATTCCACGGCCGTCATCCTCTGGGCGTTTGCTGCCTCCATCCTTTGGTTTAAACCCTGGTACAGGAACTCCTTTACCACGGATGTATTTTTTAGCGCCGCCTTTTAACTTAACGTCTTTGTTTTTCTTGTCGTATTTAACGACACGTTGAAGTGGTGTATCAGGAAATTTGGTTTCAAATTTTCTGACTTCTTTTGCGCTAATCTTGGCGCCAAAACTTTTTAAAAGTTGTTGAGCTTTCTGTTGCTGCTGTTTTTTCTTTGCCATGATTTATTGCGCGGAGGAGCCATAAGTCATATAGTAACCCTCAGATGTACGAGGGAATGCACGGCCGCCAAAGATATAACTTAACTGCTCTTGTTGTGGCGTAAGGATCTTTCCTTGTGCCATTAAATTTTGCTTGAGGAAATCACCAAAGGCTGCTCCTCCGCGAATACCGCGTTTCTGAGCACTTTTTGCCATGCTCTCAAACTCTGGCGCTGTAAAAGTAAGGCCAGCGTTTTCGTAGATTTGATCAGCAATATCAAAGGTGCTACCAGACGAAAGGTCTACGTCCTTTTTCAAACTACGTCTTAAAGCTTTGCCGTACCTCTTTTCAGTTGGGTAAAGCTCTGTCAGGCCACGCAAAGTATCTTCGTATGCGCCACGATCTCCAGAGCGGAGATACATTTTGGCATCTTGAATATCAAGTTTTTTCTTCCATTTAGGTGGCTTAACATCAGCAAGACCAATGTCCATATAACGCTGCATCAATTCCGAGGGAAGGAACTGAGTGCCGCCGCTGCCCCCGCCACCAAAAAGACTAGAGATGCCGCCGAGTGCTGCACCAATACCTGCGCCCCAAGGACCAAAGGCAGCGCCTGCGCCTGCTCCTGATGCTATACCTCCTGCAAAACTACCTGGATTAAAAGCCATCTCTTCCGGCGATTACTTCTTTTTTTATTTTAAGCCTAAGAGATTCAAGCCATAAAAGCTGAATAACGACCAGGGCTGGAAAGCAGTGTGTCACGAACTTGACCACGGCGATATTCGGGGTTCATCTTGATGCGAGAACCCCGGATAGGAGCCATCATGTCTTCAAAAATAGCGCGGCGCCTATCAGCAGCTGCAACACCCGCGTTCACATCAAACATACCGATGGAAGTACCCATGGCATTCTGAGCCGACTGAGCAGTATTGGCGTTGCTCATCAGCATGGCACCAAACTTACCTGCAATCAAAGGCGCAAGCTGACCAAAACCACCACCGCCATAACTTGGGGTGGCACCCGTGAATCCACCAACATTTAAGCTGGCACCGCCAAAGGGATTGCTGGCAAGTGAGTCGCCGACACCGCCAAAAACACCGGAGGTATCAATACCATAAGATGGATTATCAAAGAAAGACAT
>Ga0194116_10008573_pt1 | contig 10334 bp, 2 predicted proteins | sample TA2MahsurfametaG_4_FD_148617 | JGI IMG/M metagenome (GOLD analysis project Ga0194116, IMG submission 148617) | Freshwater microbial communities from Lake Tanganyika, Tanzania - TA2015008 Mahale S9 surface | ecosystem: Environmental > Aquatic > Freshwater > Lake | place: Tanzania: Lake Tanganyika... | reverse complement strand
AAATTTAAAAAAAAAATAAGCAGATTAAATTAATTAATAATTATATTTAAATTTAAATTCGCGATGTAATAAGAAGAAATAATAATTTTAAAAATACAATTGTTTTTTGGGCAAATTAATAATTACAGGCTTTTTATTTTTTCTTAAATTAATTTTTTTCTCGAAAATGAATATAAATTCAAAATTTATTTTTTTATAATTTTTATTGAACAATTTCATTTAATTTATTTAATTAATTAAAATTATATAGATAGAGATAATGATAAATTATAAAAAAAATTTTAATAATGAATTGAATATTTGGAATATCTTAATAACCTTCTAAAAGGGAACTTATCGATTTTGATATAAAGTTATTTTAATTTATGGCCTCAAAAAAGATAAAATCAAAAAATCTATACAGAATATTTCTTTCTAAATTTTCTTTTAAGCTCTATAATAAGGTGGGTAAGAATAGTAATAAGAATGTGATGTTGAATAAATTATTGCCCAAATGATACAAGCTAATATATAGGCGATTATAGGCAAACTAGCAAACAAAAATACAGTTTTTTTCCGAACTATAAATGGTAACCTACAACAATAATATATGTATCCAAAAAATGGAAAGAGCAAATTCAATAAAAAGCTTATCATTGAATCTGAATAACATGTATCAGGCATTTCCACATATTCTACAGGAACTACATGTACATAAACCTCTGAAGGTTGATTGAAATTATTGTTATTTTTAATATAGGCATTTTCTGGATTGATGTGATTGTTATTTATATTTTCTTTATTCTTATTTTTATAATTGTCTTTTGTATTTCTCTTTGAATCAATATCAATTCTGTTGTCAAAAGTATTAAAATTTGTTTCTGGTAAAGCAGCTGGATTTTCGTTTTTAATATTCGGATGATTTATGTTTTTTATAGGTAAATTTTCATCATAAACTCTTGGATTTCGACTCATCTATTGATTTTTATATTTTATTTTACTTTCAATATTCTATTTTAATATTGAAAATAGTAGGAGTTTTTTAGAATTAATATATAATAGAAAAAAATTATGAAATTTAATAATTATTATTATTATAATTAAATAAAACAATTTGGATTTTTGTATTAATTAAAATATATAAAACAACAATCTTTTTATACTAAAAGTATAATCATTTTTAAATCTTTTATTTTAATCAAATAAAATTTAAAAACTTTTAATATTTTTTCATTATTATTCAATCAATAATCTTTGAATTTGATATTTAAATTTTTACTACTTATCATGATGTTTTTCATAAATTTTACTTTGTTCTATTAATAAAATTATAAAATTATTTTTTATTATTTAAATAAAAAATAGTAAAAATGAATGCTTTGTTCAATAAAATATTTAGACCTTATTTGAGCCAATATTTCAAAAATATAGAGCATTTGGATCTCTCAATAAAAGATTCTAAAATTAAAATAGATTCTTTAGTTCCTTATTATGAAATGATTTCCAATCTATTAAATTTAGATAAATTAAATTTAAAAATTGAATCCGGTATATTAAAGAATATTGTAATTGAGTTCCCTATAAATGTATTAAAGAACAATATAAGAATATCAATCAAATCTATTGACTTTTACATTTCAGAATTGGATTTAGTTGATATATCGAAAGATCAAGTAAATCATAAAAAAAATTTTTGTAAAAATATTGTAGAAAATTCTAATTTCGATTTAAAATCCTCAAGCTCTCCGAGAAGTGCAAGTTCAAATAATTCAATAAATAATAATGAAGAGTCTTTTTTTTTCAAAGCAAAAGATGATATATTAGGAAATTTTATTATTAAAATAGAAAATATTAGTTTGTATTTTTTTAACTCAAATAATATTATAAAATTTGAATTGTCTAATTTAATTTTTTCTCCATGTGATATTGAAAATGAAGATTTTGAATTTTCTGAAACTTTTATAAGGGGGGTCAAGGCGCCAAATTTAAAATATAGAAAAACATTAATAATCGATAGATTTAAGGCTTCATTGCAACAGCAATTAATTGATGAAGCAAAGATAAATAACCTCAATTCTAACAAGGCTGAGAATAAAATAAATTCGTATTTTATAAAAAATTTGAAAATAATTGCAAATTTTTTTTATCATAATAAGGAAAAATCCTTAATTGATTTTGATAATAATTTATCAGGAGACCATATTAATCAATCTGTTAACACTATTCAAAATTTTACAAATAGTCATAATATTGATTCAGAAGATTCATTAATCAATACAAAAATTTTATTTGATAATTTTTTATTTGATTATGACATAAATGATTCAAGGCTATTGCTAGATTCTTTAACAAGAATTTTTAATAAAATTAGAATTAATAATAACGTAAATAATGAAAATTCTGAATCAATTAATATGATGGAATCTAAAGATTCAGATTTTAATAAATTTTTTTTTTCTGGAGTCTCTTATTTAGATTTGTTAAGAAATCAATTCAATAATACAATAGAAAGCTATAAATTTGGATACTATAATGTTAACATTTTTTTTAATAATACAAATATTAACTTCTACTATAACAATTGCAATAATATTTTATTCTGCCTCATTTTGAATAAATTAAATTTGAAATTGAATAATTTCAATAAAGGAATAGATATTTTTCCAATTTTAGAAAATATTAATAAAGAAAATTATGAAAAAAATTTTATCTTAATAAGAAATAATCTTGACAAAATTAATTTTGATTTCAATTTTGATAAAATATTTATAATTATTCCTGTTATAGAAAATCAAAAAGAGGACTTTTATTCGAATTTGGATAAAACTATTCTCAATGATACTATTAATAATTTTGATAATTCAAAACAAACTTTAACCAAAAAGGAAATATCAAATTCCAATATAAAAATTGTTGTAAAAGGAGATTATTATAATTTTATTAATTCTAAAAATCAAAATTATAAATATGAAGATTTGAAAAATTCACTGCTAAAATCAATAAAATTAAGTATGAAAATCATAGATAGTAAAGGGAAAAAAAAAATTGTTGATAATATCACTATTATTCTAAAAATTTTTAATAATATATATTTGACAAATTTAAAAGAAAATGAAGATCTTTATGTCATTAAGAGAAATCAATTTCATTTTATTTCTGATGAAAATGACTGTTCAATAAAAAATAATTTCGAACACATAAAAGATATATATATTCTGCTAATAGATCAAATAACAAAATTAGATTTCAATAATATATTTATTAAATTTGATTATTCTAGTTTATTTGCTATTATATCCACATTTTATTATTTATCCCTAAAAATTAAAAATCTTTTTAGAGGAGATAATCAAATTCTTGATAATAAGAATATAACAGAAGAAAAAATTAAAACAGAAATCCATGAAGATTTAAACAAAAATATCTCAAAAAATGTCAATTGTTTTGATTATTATACCAATCTATTACCTTATATTGAGAGTTTAAGAGAAAAATTTTTATCAAATATCAATACTGATTTTAAAATCAAAATGAAAATTAACAATCTTAGCTTTGAGATAGGAGAATTTTTTGAGGCCAATGAAAAAACAATGTTTCTAAATTACTTAAAAGTTGAAATTAATAATTTTAAATTATATATTAATAAACAAAATGAATTTGATATTATTTTCAATAAAAATTCAAACATAACTGATTTTAAGAAAGTAAAAAAAATTCATAAAAATAATCAAAATAATCAAATATACAGATTTAAATTCTCAATCAGAGTTTGGATTAATAATTTTTTTAGTCAAAGTAAAATAGAGCTTTTTGAAAATATTCAAATCAAATTAAAAAAAATGATTTTCTCAAAATTTTATTTTTTGTTTGATAAAACAACAAAATATTTTAGAAAAATTGTTAAATCATTTAATCTCAAAAAAAATTCAAATAAATCACAAACAGAAATTTTCACAGACAGTGATTTCTTTAATATTGAAAAAAATAATATTGATGTAAATAATCTCAAAGTAGATTTATTATATTTATATGATGAGAAGATTAAAACTTATTTAGATGAATTTTTAATTTTAAAGGATAAAGAATATTCTAAAGAAAATTCATCGATGCAACAGATCGATTACATATTTTGTAATTCAGATGCAGTGTTTTATAATGCAAATTTTTCTGATTTAAAATTTAATTTTAATGCATATGCATTTAATTTTATTTATTCTCTTACCTATATTCTTACAAAAGAATTTAACTCAATAGCAAAAAATATGAATTATTATAATAGTATTGCGGATATAAAAAATCAAATTTCTAGAATTATCAAAACAAATTCAAAAAGAAATAACATTGATGAAGATAATAAAAATGATAATTCAAATATAAATATTTCAAATTCGAATTTGAATCTATCCTTTAACACTCAAAGAGACTCTTTAAATAGCTCCATTTCTAACACAATTCCAAATTTAAAATCATTCCCCCATATAAATAGTGGATTATCCTTTTATTCAAGAAATAGTAGCAATAATTTCGATTCTAATATTTTCAATTCCAAAAAAGACTTTTCAAATGCTTTTATTTCTACTCTTTTCAACTGCACAGGGTATATTTTAGAAATAAATACTCTTTATAATAATATAAATCAGCTACTAAGACCAAACGAGAAAATTTTTTTATTACATCGTTATTTCAAAATTAATATCACAATTAATGATTCATTATATACAAAAACACTTGATTTACTTCAGGTTTATATAAGTCTTTGTGGTGAGGAAGCAATCATAATGTCTGCAGAGAATACAAAAAATAGAGATCATATAAAAATAGATTATTTGAAAATAGATATGATTGAAAAAGAAAACAATACAAAAAAATATTTTAATTTATTTTACAAATATGATTCGAAAGCTAAGAATAAAATAGATTTTTATATTTTCGATAATGTTTTAATTATAAATAATTTCCCCAATTTAACCTCTGATTCGATTTTGCATTATATTGTCGATAAAGCAGATGAAATTTCGAGTTTAGGTCAATTTAATTCTGAAAATTATAATTTATCTTTTTCTTTGATTCCTAGTATGAAAAATCGGTTTAATTTAAATGATGATGAAAATCCAGCACCAATTTTAGCTTTTCTTTCTGATAATTTCTTACTAAAAAATTATCTTTTAAATGAAATAGAATTGGAAATCAATTATAAAGATAAAAGTGAAGTAATTAATTTTTCTAGTAAAGATGAAAACTCCTTAATGATTTTGAAGGATGATTTAATATCAGTATATTTAATTTTGAAAATTCCCACTCGTTTTCACTTGAAAAATATGATTGATAACTCATCAAATAAAATTTTTTGTTATAAATCAGACGACATAAAGTCAATATTTACTGGGGATAGATATGGAAGCTTTATGGTAAAAGTATTTTATAAAAATACTTTAAATGCTTTAAATATTGAAAAGGAAAATAGTATTATTTTAAATAATATTGCAATAAACAATCATGTTATAAATAGTACAAATCAATCTACTAATACATCAAGATTTTTATTAGTTAATTTAATATTGGAAGAATTTTTAAAAAGTCATTTATTTTATAATGAAGAAATTGGAAATTTCAGTACTACTAATAATATTTCCTCCTTGAATTGTAAAAAAAGTTCTAAAAACTATTTATTTAATGAAAATAAAATTTTTGGATCTCCATTTAAAATCATAAAGATTTTGCCTGATTTAGAAATTAAAAAATTTACAGACGAGAATTTATTTGACTTTTTTTTTATTACAAATGATATATGTGATAAATTTCTAAATGATGATATTATATATGAAAAAAATAATGTACAAATTAAAAAAAATGATGATATGGATTTGAATTCTAATTTTAATATAGAATTTAATGAATTTAATTATGAATTACATAATAATTTATATCAAATAGTGGATAGTCACTCATCATATATTTTAGGAAAATCTATAGAAAACTCCAATAATGTTAAATATAATTTAAAAAAAATCAGAATTGGTATTAGATTTAAGGATGATTCTTTAGATAATTCTGAAATTAAGAAAATTTATGAAAATTATAGAGAAAAATTTCATGAAAGAGCTAATATTCAAAATAATATGGTTGATCATAAAGAGGTTTTATTACAATATAATAATTCTCAAATTATTAGGGAAAATGAATGTGATGAAATAAGTAATCTGAGTAACGAACCAAATTTAAGTTGCTTCACATTTAAAGAATTTTGTGAAAAACTGAATTTGAAATTTTTTGATAGATATTTTTTTTCGAGGACAATTAATTTAGACTATCTAAATAATGGTGATTCAAGTGTTCAAAATATTAAAGATTATGTTTTTTCCATCAAATTATTTGACGATTTTGTAGTCTTTTTTAGAATTAAATTTAAAAGATTTTACAACTATATGTGGTCACTTAATTTATCATCTTTTATTAATTTTTCGATAAAGAATTCAACTGCTATCAAGAATTTAAGAATTTTTTCCCAAGAAACAATAGAGGTATTAACAGAAAAAAGCAAATTTATTCACGAAAAAAATTCTGAAGAAAAATTATTGAAATCATTTGAACAATTTGAGAATATCCATAAAGAAGATAAATTAATTCAATTAGAAAACTCTTCACATAATGCTTTAAAAGAAAAGGAATTAAAAATGGATATTGAAGAATTTTTGAAAGAGCAAAAAAAATCGATTAAATTAGATTTTCTAAATAAATCCTCAAATATTTGTTTTGAAAATATTTCTAATTACTTAAAAATTGAGAGTTATAGTTTGGATTTTCTTTTATTTAATTTTTTATATAAAGATAAAATAAATAAGTTACATATTCCATTTGACAATATTTTTAGGATTTCGAAAAGTAAACTTGATAAAAATATTATTATTGATTTACAAGATTTACATAGTTTTATCAATTTGATAAAAACTTTAAAAACAAATTTTACTTTAACAATTATTTTAAATAATAGCAAAAATATTGAAATGACAGATATGCTAAATTTAAATGGATTCAAAGAACTTATTTGTGATTTTAATTTAGAGTCATTATTTCTTAATGAAAATTATCAGGTTAATTCTATTGCTCATTTAGATAAAAACTTTGATAAAATAACTAATAATAATTTTTCACAAAATTTGCAAGTTCATAATAAAATTTTTAATTGTCGATTAATATATTCCCCATATATTATTACAGAATTTTATGCAGAAAGATATATTAAAAAAAAAAATTTTTATTTGTTGTTCCAAAATCATACTGAATATGAAATAAAGATTTCTTCAAAATTTGTCAAAGAAGATGAAAAAATTATGGATTGTAAAGCGAATTCACATAATGAATTTGTTTTATTTTCAAATATAAACTCATTAGCAGTTATTTTCGATTTAAAAAGTATTGTAAAAAATAGAGATGATACAAATTTTTTTAATGATAAAAGTGAAGGTGTTTTTTTAAAAACTTCTAATTATGGATATGAAAGTTTATCTATATATTTAATGCAATGTGGAGGTGAAGATATTTTATTTAAAAATGAATTAAACAAATTAAATCAAATAATATTAAGGGAATTAGGATTGAATTTCTATTTCCAAATTAATTTTGATATAAATGTTAATTATTATTTTGTTAAAATAATTCAGCATTGTATTTTGGAAAAAAATAAAATATTTAATGAATATGATAAATATACTGATTTATCTGAAAACAATATAAAAATAAAAAGAGATAATGAAGATCAATACTCAATTCAGACACCAAAAAAGAAATTTCAAATGATTTTCAAAGAAGGAGCTATTTTAGATAAGAAAAATATTTTTACCTTCAATATATCTAATATAATATTTAAGCTAAATTATTTCCCAGTGGCAGAATTAAGCTTATATTCAAAACATATTGAATATACGAAAAATAATTTTATCCCAGAATTTTGTGAATCTTCTTTAAGAAATTCTTATAATTTCCAAGCTTATTATCAAAAAAATAATAAAATTATATTGAAAATTGATAAAATATTTGGAAATATTAATTTCAATAATATAAGAAGATATAATGTTTTAATAAGTAAACTTTGCAATTCTACTAACCAATTGTCTCAAGCCTATATAAATGAGTCCTTTTATAAAGAAGAGACAATAATAAACTTTTCTATTACAAAATCTAAATTGGAGAGACATCAACCAATTTCCAATAATTACCCTTTAATTAATATAGCATCAAATAATAGGATAGAAAAAAGAGAAATTACAATTTTCGAAACTAATTTTTTAACAGATTTTAAATTAGAAATATTGGAAATAAATTCTACATTGTTGAAAAATATAAGCAATTTTCCATCGGATTTTAAAGAAATAATAGATTTGAATAAAAATATATTTTATAAATTAAAAATGAATTTTCCATTTGAAGTTATTTTAAGAATAGATGATTCTATTTTCTATATATTTTCTATTTTCCAATCTCAACTTTCAAAAGAGTACAGTAAGAGATATTTAAATGAGAAATTAAAATATGATCAAAATTTTAGAATGAAAAAAATGAATAAATTGAAATCGAATATTATAGCAAGCGAATTGGATTCAAAATTTAACTATAAATTAAATTTATTGAAAATTTTATCTAATAATATTTTCAACTATTTGATCCTTCCAAAATTAAGGAAAAACTTAATTTTTTTAGATATTTCATTGAATGATTTTTCAATCAAACTCAACATTGAATATAAAAAAGGTGTTGATTTTAATGTAAAAAATTCAATTATAAAAAATAAGAATAAAAAAATTAAAGATTTAATTTGCCCTAGTGAATTAATTTTTGAAGAAATTAAAAACAGTTTTTTTGAAAACTTTTTTACAAATGCTTATAATTTAATTAAAGGAACAGATTTATTTGGAAATTTCAATCAATTCAAAGATGAAGTTCAATACGGATTTCAAAAATTTAAAGAGAATCCCCTGACTACAGGAATTTTTTCTTTGTTTTATTCTTCTATAAAAGGTAGTATTAATTCAGTTTTCGGAGTAGGAAAATCAATAACTAATACTATATCTTTGAATTTAGTAAGACAAAAAAATTTCAACTCTGAAATATATATAAATTTTGCTAACTATCTGAAGGACTTCTTGATAAATTGTCCAAATTTAGAATTAATACATGTAAACATTTCCAATTTATTTGAAAAAATATTATCCAAAAATCAAGTTGTTAGTATTGTTAATAAAATAATGAGTAAAAAAGTTTTTACAGATAATAAGAATAATAATATAAATATAATCGATAATTTGACCTTAAATATGGGTAATAACAAAGCATTTACTAATAATAACTTGGGAAATTTAACATCCAAACATCCTCAAAGTTATTCAAATATTGAAAATTCCATTACTGATTATATTTACCTTATTAAGATTAATAAAATGTCTAACGAATTTTTAATTGAAAATTTATATGCTGATTTTTTAAACTGTTTTGATGATAACGAAATGTATGAGGTGAAATATGTTTTTAAATGTAAAGAATCAGAAAATTTATATTTTATTTTGATTGGCAAATATTTCATTTGTAAAATTCAAAAAAATAATAATTTCACACTAATTCCATACTTTAACATTAAAAGTTTTGAAATAAATGAGACAACAATTTTCCTCAATTTAGAAAGTTTAAATATTATTAAAATTGAATGTGAAAATAGTGAAGAATTAAATATTATAGTCAAAGAAATTATCACTAAATACAAATTCAAAAATTAAATATTAAATCCAATTCTCCAATTTATTACTTTTTTTCTTATTGAATATAAAGGCTTTTATATATACAAAATGTTAAACCCCTATCACCATTTAATGCTAAAAAACTAATAAATATCATATCAATGATAATAAAGCACAATGACAAATTGCAATTAAGGAGAATTTTGATATAAAATATTATAAATATAAAATACTCCTCTATTCAAGTTTACATATTTATCAATTTTAAATTTATAAAATTTAAATTGAAAAGATAAAGTTATTCAATAAAATGAAATATTTAAAATTTATTAAATAATAATAAATGAGACTTGTCTCTATTAATTTAATTTCAAAAATAAATATTTTATAAAATGAACAGTTTTATTGAAGCTTAACCGGTTGTCTTCTCCAATGGATGATTTTAATAAATAATGATATCTTAAGTTAAAATAATTTTTTATTATATTTTGATATTTTATTAACCATTCGGTTTTCAGCCTCCCTCAGAATTAAATTTCAGAATTATATTTTAATTTGATTTTAAAATTTTAATCTTAATAAATTTTGGGGATTGGGGATTGGGGATTGGGGATTGGGGATTGGGGA
>Ga0194116_10008564_pt1 | contig 10338 bp, 18 predicted proteins | sample TA2MahsurfametaG_4_FD_148617 | JGI IMG/M metagenome (GOLD analysis project Ga0194116, IMG submission 148617) | Freshwater microbial communities from Lake Tanganyika, Tanzania - TA2015008 Mahale S9 surface | ecosystem: Environmental > Aquatic > Freshwater > Lake | place: Tanzania: Lake... | reverse complement strand
TTCTAATGGCAAAAGCAACACCCCTTCCGAAACTTTTAAAGAAGGCTCAAGATAAATTCAACGCTCATATTCGAGAGCGAGATAATGAACTTGGATGTATTAGTTGCGGTGGGGAAGTACAACAAGCAGGGCATTACTTTTCACAAGGTCAATACTCTGCTTTAAGATTTGCTTTACCTCACGAAATAGGATATTTTAACACCAACGGGCAATGTATTCGCTGTAATATGTACTTATCTGGAAACTTAATTAAATACCGGCAAGGACTTGTTAAAAGATATGGAGAAGAATTTGTTTTGAGATTGGAAGCCGAAGCCGAAATGAAAACAAAGAAATGGTCAAGGAGTGAACTTGAATCAATAATAAAAACCTACAAATGAAGCACTCTAATTCCTTTTACTACGATTTAGATTTTGGGGAAAAAGCTGAAGATTGGGTAAAAGAAATATTTACAAATGGCACAAAGGTTGAAGTCAAGTATGACCAGATGGCTCATATTACTGGAAACATATTTGTTGAGGTTTACTTTAGAGAAAAAGCATCGGGCATTTCTGTTACTCAAGCAAATTATTGGATATTTAAAATTAAAGAAAAATCTTACTCTCTCATTATAAATACAGAAAAATTAAAAGAACTTTGTCGCATCGTACACCAAACTGATGGCTTAGTGAGGGGTGGAGACAATAATAGTTCTTACGGAGTTTTGATACCAATTAAACTAATATTATGAACACACACGAAAAAGCAACACGATTAATAGAAATGATTTGTGAGGAATACGGAATCACAATGAGCGACCTAAAAAAAAGAAGGTCTAAATATACCAAGAAAAGTTTTAATAAAAGACACATATCAATTTGCTCAATAAGACAAGCACTATCTTATTTTATATTTTTACACTTCCCATTAAGAATTGTAGAAATAGCTTCAATGGTTGGTTATACTTCCCATTCCCCTTTATCTTGCCAACGAAAGCAAATAGAACATTACATTAAAACAAAGGACTTTTATTTTTATCCTTATTACTTAAAGGTACAAGAATATGCTTACCTTTTAGGAATAGAAACAAAATATAAAAGAGTAATAACACAAAAGATGCCGTTTGTAAGATATGAAAGCGAAAGTGAATTTTTTAGCAATATAAAATACTATGAAAATGCCAAAGCGGTTTGTTGATACTGATATCTGGGAGAAGGAATGGTTTATGTCTTGTACTCCTACCGAAAAGTGTTTAGTAAAATATGTACGAGATAAATGCGACCTTGCAGGAATCTGGAAGCCTAACTTTACTCTTGCCTCTTATGTTATCGGTAACAAAGTAGATGAAGAAATCCTTTTAAACATAGACAACGGCAATCAATTTGAGAAATTACCTGATAGTAAAATACTTTGTGTTGACTTTGTAAAATTCCAATACGGAACTGAATTAAATCCTTCAAGTCCTATACACAAAAAAGTTATAGATTTATTATCTCGGTACGATATTGATTTTCAAACCAAAGAAGTACAAGGCAAAGGATTTATTAAACCAACAGAAGAACAAGTAAAAGAAATAATGTTAAACAAATGGGATGAAAAAACCGCTTCCTATCAAGCTAAAAGATTTATAGATTATTACGAAAGTGTAGGTTGGTTTATAGGTAAGAACAAGATGAAATCTTGGGTACATTCAGTAAGCGGATGGATAACACGAACTAAAATAGAACCTTCAACGGAATCTATAAAACAAACACTTGCTATATTAGGAAACAAAAAACTATCTGAATTATGAATCCTGCATTTGAATACTTTAGAAGATTTAAAAAGGTCTCCGATGAAACCGAAGAACTTGTAATGAAAGTTATTAAAAAACGATACCCAGAAATATCAATGAACGATTTAGTGTCAATCTTTGAAAGCGGATTGTCGGGAGATTTTGGAAAGGTTTATTCAGCCGACCCCGAAACAATTATTGATTGGGTACGAACTTTCACAAACCGAAGAGGACAACAACGCTCTTATTATGAAACGCCACTATTAACGGCAGACATAAGTATTTATGACCAACGATATCCAGACAAGCAAGATGAATGGAATAAAGAAGTTAACAAAGGCTTTACCGCTTATTTGAACGGAGTATCTACAAAAGAAATGCACCCACACCTGTACGATAGATTAATGGTAGATGGCAAAATAGAATTTAATGCATATTTGAAATACTACAAAGACAAAGTAGATGAAGCCAAGCAAATGATTTTAAATGATTATTTCCTCGAACAAAAAAGAAAAGGTTTTACATATATTTATTACATAAATAAAGCTAACAATGTCTGATAATATTTTGTTTCTCTCTATTGTTGTTATTAGTTTTATTGTGATGATTTATGCTATCATATACATCTGGGAACAAACCAAAAATATATGAATGACCATAAAGACAATAACGATTTATTCAATGAAATAATTAACAATTCATTCGTTGAATTAAGTTTAACCTATGCAAGAGAATACGAGAAGAATCCTCGCAACTTTATTAATTGCTACAAAAAACACAAAGGAATTAGAATGTGTTGTAATTGGATTGTATTTACTTATAAATATATCGGAGCATTTGATGAATGTAAACAATTAGGAAAGGACTTTACCGAATGGGCAAATAGACAAAAAATTAAAGATGACCATAAGAAACCACTTGCAGAATTGATGTTAATTTTTTATTCAATTATACACAAATGATAGTACAAACTATTCACGAAATTTTGAACCCCTTTGATGTGGAAACCCCTTTAGGTTATGGAGTAGCTTTGTTTATGATTGCCGGGAGTGTTCACTCCAATCCTCAATTTATTGTAAGAATTTATCATACTGGCATAGTAAGAACCATTGACCAAAATGATATTAAAATATTTGGCAACCCGACAACAGGAGAATCTTTAATACCTACCTTAACTCAACCAACCTAAAACTCATTTGCCACAAAAACCGAGCAGTCTTTGATGATTCTTTTCGGACTTTATTTTCTGACCACTCTGGGTGCTTTAAATGAAAATGCTCGTGTAATAAGTAAAGTAAATATCTATAACCATTTAATCGAATGTCAATTTCCATTTTATTCTCTTCTGTATAAGCTATTCCGTAGGCTTGTTCCTTACCTAATTTTCTATGTACTACTTGGTGTATCTTTTTCTCCATAAAAATTAGCAGTATAAATTTCTTTCAATCCAATATGTATTATGTATAAAGCCATTAGCTTAATTTCTTTATAGATTTGTTTTTCTTCTTCGTTCATCATTCCATAATCAAATTCACTCAATGCCCCCAATGCGTTGGTAGAAGCAGCAATGTCCTCGTGTGGAGATAGGTTTATTGGTGTTTCGATTATCTCTTCCATTAGTAATCCGTTTTAATTCGTGGTATTCCTTTTCTACGAGAAAACTCAATTACATCTTTTTCTACTTCCGCTCTGGATTGCCTTCTGTATTTATCACAAAGAGGTTCGAGCATCTGAAGCCTCTCTATCGGTGTTAATACTTTCACTAATTCTTGAATCTGCTTTTTGATAATCGGATAATCTTTGTGTGTCATTTTGTATTTTTTGTAAATATAATAAACCATCCATTAACTCCTCTTTAAAATGTTGTAACCATTCCGAGAAACTTAAATCAGTCCTATCCATTGTAGTTCCGTATTTTAAGAAACCTCTTTGTTCTCTGTTCTCAAACTCCGAAATAAGTTCGTTAAGTATCTTACTCATTTGATAATTTTTTCGTGATATCTTCCGCAATCCATACATTTATATTGTGCTTTCTGTGTTCCAGAAGCCAAAATCCTTATTCTTTGTCGGTTTATTTTATAGCTTCCACATTCAGGGCAACAACCTTTATCATTATTGATGAGTATTCCAAAATGTGTTCTAATTATGTCGTGTGCCTTGAGTTTTTGATGTACTCTCTCTAAAATCAAAACATCTTGCATACAATAACGAATCATCTTTTTTATAGAGGTTTCGCAATTCTTTAAAACGATATCCTTCCAAAGAGAATAATCGGTTTTAATCTTTGCACCTACTCCTAAAAACTTCGCTATGTAATCAAGTTTATTCGAATTAAACTTAAACTTATTTTTAGAGATTTTAAAAGTGTCAATTGTAATATAAGTTGGAAACATCTCTATATCGTGAAAAAGACACCTTGTACGAATCCAAGGCAGGTCAAACATATCCGAGTTATGCCCTACAAGTTCGTGAGCATCGTTAGCGACTTTGATAAATTCTTTGAGTAAGGTTTTGTCGCATTGGTTTTTATCCCATCTTAAATAATGAACTTTCTTCTCGCCTTCCCATTTGTAACAGATACAAATGATTGCTCTTTCTTTAACTATGTTCTCTGTTCCTATATTCAGCTTGTAACCGGCTTCCCAAAACATTCCAATATTCGGAGAAACTTCGATGTCGAAGTATAATCGTTTCCGCATATAGGTAGGTAGATTATTAATTTTATTTTACCAATTCAAAGTGCATTGAATCATAATTTTTAACTTTTCCGTAGTTCTTGAATCCATATTTTTCAAATATGTCAATCATTGGTTTGTATTCTGGTTTTGAAAATTGACTATTTGCCCAATTAGTTTTTAATCCGTTTCTTGCGGGGTCAAGGTCAATGGCTACGCCCCAAGCGTGTCTGCTCCATCTTTTGCTGCCTCGCATTTTTCTAACATTAACACAACCACCAAATAGGTCTATGCCTAATCTTTTCAGTTCCTCTAATCCGTAGTGAGTTAATAATTCATTAAAGACCGAGATAAACCTATGTTCAGCAAGTTCGTGGCATTGCATTTTAGTAACTTGAGTTTTTAAATCCCAAGCTATCCGCATCGGATAAGGTAGTTGAATGATTGTGAAATTGTCGGGGTTGCCCGGTTGCCCGAAGGCTTGGATTATTTGAGCATCTGTTAGGAATGCCATAAGATAATTTTCTTGAGAGGTTTATAGAGTAAACGAACAGATATAGCAATTAGAAGCAATAAGAGCCAATTTAAGCGGCTTTTTGCCTTTGCCTTATATTCTTCTGTCTTTTCGGTTTGAACGGCTAATTTCGCCTCTAATAGCCTTATACGAGCATTATCAACAACTATCTTCTGGATAGTGTCTGTGATTCTAATGGTTTTCACTAATGTTTTAGTAAGGGGAACTCTTAAAGTGTCGGTCTTAAGAATGTTCCGAATAATATCCGAACCTTTTTCGTAGATAGTATCGTAAGTGATTAGAGTGTCGCTTTTTGATTGAATGATAGTATCGTTGGCACAATAGCCGTTTACAACTACATATTCAGCGACTTTGTCTAACTTTTCTTTGTCTCGTAATACCTGTTTGACAGGATTACAACTCAAAAATAAAAGGCTAATCAGTAGATACTTCATCGGAAAAAAAGTTTGAGATAAACTTTCCGAGAACTGCAACAACCATAATAATAGTACCTGCTTTGGGTTCGCCACTCAAAATAACAATACTTGCTCCAAAAGTTCCGGCAGCAGCAAGAGAATCCCCGAACATTCTTATTCTTTTTGGAGTAGGTTTAAAATATTGGTTAAGTCCGAAAGAAAGTTTTTTCATATTATAAAAATTTCCATTTGTAGCCACCACAAGTTTTTCTTTTGCCATTACAAACTCCACTAATATTAAATAGATTATTTTGTAATTGTGCCTCTTTAATTGAATTAAATATTACAGAATCAGATAAATCATCTGATATATATCGTATTACTTTTTTATTATTAAGTTCAGACAATTTTCTTTTAGTTTCTTCTTTTACTATATAAGAATTATTTTTAATTCTTGTGGCTTTAGCTTTTTCAATTTCAGATTTTGGTATAATCCTATTTTTTAACTTTCTACTAATTGCCAATCTTTCTTCTTGTGATTTTACTCTTCCTCTATTACCGCACCCAATTTTATATTTTGCAGATTCAGATAAATTATATACACCATCGCCACCATCAGTTAAATTTACTAAAACACCTGTTTGAATATCTCTTCTACCATACAATTTGATAAACTCTTTTTCTTTTTCACAAGCCTCTTCCCAAGAAAGATTATCAAATAATATTTCTATTTCATAAGGAGATTTAGCAACAATGTGTTTCCAAAATTTATTCCTATTCTTTTTTGAATAAGCTCTTTTAGTAGACAAACCAATTCCAATATAAAATGGCATATTTTTATCCAATCTTATATGTCGGTATAAACAAGCCACTATTCTCTGTCTTGTTTGTTTTGTAATTGAATGGATAAAGCATTTAATTGATTCGTAATAGTATCTAACTTTCTTGAGATTTGGTCATCTTGCTTCTCAACTACCGACACACGAATCTCTAATTCTTTGAGTTTAAGAGATACTTTGATATAAATACTTATTAAGCCTATTAAAATGGCTATTGCTTGTCCTGCGAGAAAAATAACTAAATCGGTCATTTAGAATCTATGAGCGTAAATAATGCAGGATAAAATTCATCGGTTTCAATACTCTCAAGGTGTTCTAATTTTAAATCCGCTCCCCATAGTTCGGAAACATTAATCTCCTTTTCTGCGGTTAGCAAATCTTGAAGTTCTTTGTTAAACTCTGAAACACTTTCGGAAGGAATTTCAATTATTCCATCTTTTTCGTTGCCCCATTTTTTCCAAAGTTCTTGCTTTGCCTCTTCGTAAAGTTTTACTTCCTCGCTAACTATCTTATTTAGTCGCTGAAGATAGACCTTCGTTTTAAGAGACATTTTTTGTTTTAACATACCTTGAGACAAAACTTCCGTTTCTTGTCCTTGTTTGGTTACTCCGTTTAGTTCGTAGTAGAGAGATATTACTTCGTGCAGTTTTAAATTCATATAGGTTTTATTTTAAATAGATTATTGATTACTATTTGTACTCCAAGGTAGTGGCGGTGTGCTTGTAGTTGGGTTTTTCTGAAGTTCGATTTGAGCATCTAAACTTAAATCAATATCAGAAACAGGTAGAAGTTCATCTAACCAACCTTCAACTTGTGCTTTTGTTAAGTCCTCGTAAGGGGTAAAATCAGAAGGGTCTGGAGCAGGTAAACTTAATGTGGAATAAGTTTCTGCAAAGTAAGTTTTCTCTCCATCTACTTCGGTTGCTTGTCTGCGATAGTGAATTGTATACACTACGTTTTGTAAATCCTCTTCTTGGATTTTACATTCTAATTGGGAAATAACCCATTGTTTTGTATTCATTTTATTTTATTTTTTTAACAATATGATGGATCAACAACAGGAACATAATATACAGTTCCATTGATATCAATACTAATAACTTGGTCTGTAAATGCTGCACCACTAAAAATATCACATCCAGAATTAGAAACTTCTCCCAGCTTCCACGGCTGGGCATTTCCCCCACTTGGTGCTGCGGTTTTTATTGAGCCTAAAAGTTCAAGATTTCCTCCAGTAGATAATATAAATTCATCATTACCTGCACCATTATAGTTTAATCTTAATGTATTATCATTATAATGATACATTTCCCAATTATTTGCAGTTGCACCGATATAATCATTTAGCAAAAAACTTCCTTTTACATAACTATTCCCATTCACTTGTAGCTTAAAGTCCCCTGCATCAGAGGTCGTATTTATCAAGAGTTCTCCCCCTGATGTGATACGCATTCTTTCGGTGTTGTTCGTACCAAATACTGTAGGATAGTTATTGTAGTTCCATAGATAACTAATATCGCTTGTGTGACCTACATAAAAACCATTTCCTGCACCTGTACCTGTATTTGCAGTTTGATATATTGTTGCGGCATTAGAACCATATATTGTTAAACCAACATTAGAAGCAACTGTATTACCAATGACTACATTCCCCCCTGATGTGATACGCATTCTCTCGGTATCGTTTGTATAAAACAGCATACTTCTTGCTCCATAACCATATAAACTCATAGAAGTGGTAGTTACTCCAAGTTGAAAAGCATTATTTGCTCCAGTATCAAAAAATTGGATTAAACCATTATTTCCAGCAGATGTTGAAAACATCATAATGTTTTTCCCGCTACTTGTGCTACCTATACTTAAACCACCTCCACTAAATGTACTTGGCGAGGAATTTCCTATACCTACATCTCCCCCTGATGTGATACGCATACGTTCGGTATTACCGCCTCCTGCATCAATTACAAAACTTAAAGCATTACTATTTGCAAGAGAAGAACCAATTGCTATACCCCAACTATTACCGTATGCCCCTAATTGTAATCCCGCATAAGCAGCAGCATTGTTTGCTTGATTATCTATTCTTGCCCAAGTATATGCAGTTTGGTCTTTCCGTATGTGTAATAATTCACTTGGAGAACTCGTACCTATACCTACATTGCCTGAACTTGAAATATAAAAAGGAGTTCTTGAACCATCACTTCCAACTTGATTTATAGAAAAATCACTTTGTGGAGATGCTAAAGCTACATTTGCTCTATATACATTGATTTGGTTCCAACCATAAGTTCCATACTGATTTGCATCATCACTTCCCCTCTGCAATCTTATTCTTTGATTAACGGTAGTTCCTCCTCCCAAATCTAATTGGTATGCAGGGGAAGTCGTACCTATACCAAGATTTCCCGAAGCATCCAAGGTCATAGCTTGTGTAAAGGAGAGATTTGAACCTGCACTTCCGCTTGCTGCTAAATCAAAACGAATAGCACCTTGAAATAGAAATACTCTACTTGCTACTCCTGTTGTTAAATATTTATCATTTGTTCCATCATAATAAAAATTATGTCCTAAAACAGTTCCATTTGAACCATTAGACGCATATACACCTGTTAAATTAGATTGATATGCAATATAACCTCCTCCCCACGCACTCGGTGTTACCCCCAATCCAAGATTACCAGAGGCATCTAAAGTCATTTTAGTACTATTGTTTGTTCCAAATAACAAAGTACCATTTGCCGCATTGTTCAAATTTAGATTTGTTGCATCGTGGTATAAATAACCTTTATCACTTCCTCCTGTTTGAAAAGCTAATATTGAAGTAGAACTTCCCCCAATAGTTATATTACCTCTACCTGATGCAGAGTAAGAGGCAGAAGTTCCCCCAACAATTACATCTCCCGTAGAGGATATGCGGAGACGCTCTGTGTTGTTAGTACCAAATAAAATTGGTGTACCACTTCCTCCATAATTCCACAAATATAAAGCTCCATCTGCTTGATAAAGTTCGGTATTACTTAATGCAGAAGATAGTTTTAATGATGAACCATTAGCAGAGTTTTGATAAACTTGTATTGTTGTAGCAAGATTATTAATAGAAGATTGAGGACCTGTGGTTCCAAGTCCTATACCATAAGTTCCCTCATACATAATAGAATTTCCTATTGCACTTGAAGAAGTAAACTTGGGTATGTAGTTGGTAGTGCCTGCACCCGATATACCCCCTAATCCTGCTAATGTATAAGTAGGAACATTTAAAGTATTAGAAACAAATGTAGCCGAACCACTTGAACCCGTTGTAGTTAAAGTGATTGCTGATTGTTTGTTATTAAAAGTACTCCAATCGGTAGAAGATAAAGCACCTCTATTCGTAGCACTCGCAGTAGGTACATTTAAAGTAATTACCGGTGTTGTTGTTCCATTGGCTACCGATGAACTTAAATCCGTTCCTGTTGTTCCTAATGTCAAAGCTGCCACCGAAGTAACAGTTCCACCACTTGAAGGACTTGAATTTGTGATAGTAAAATTTGGATATGTACCACTAACACTAATTCCTGTTCCGGCAGTTAAAACAACTGTCTGGTCTGGAGCAGTATTTGTAATCGTTAAAGTGCCACTCGAAGTAATCGGAGAACCCGAAACACTTATTCCTGTACCACCCGTAGCAGCAACGGAAGTAACTGTGCCTGTGTTGTCATCAGTCCAAGAAGCAGTTATCGTTCCAGAATCTTGTTGCGTTAAAGTTAATGTCTTTGTAGTTGAACCCGAAACCGCAGCACTAACAATCATATTATCGTAAGCACTATTCCAATTCGTTGAGTTGTCGGTTAAATAAGAAATCGTACCACCTGTGCTTTTAACAATCCCTGTACCACTCAAAACCGCTTGATATTGAGGAATGTTTAATGTATTTGCTACAAGAGTAGCCGCTCCCGAAGTTCCTGTTGTTGTTAAAGTTAGAGTACCTTGCCCACCGATATCAGATAAAACCTCCGCAGCCGTTCTGTAATTAACTACATTAGAAGCATTTAAAATCAGAAACTTACTACCTACACTTGGAGAATTAGCAACAGAAGTTAAAGTAACAATATTACTAAATGTCTTTGCTCCACTTATCGTTTGTGCAGTTGCTATCGTAACA
>Ga0194116_10008561_pt1 | contig 10340 bp, 16 predicted proteins | sample TA2MahsurfametaG_4_FD_148617 | JGI IMG/M metagenome (GOLD analysis project Ga0194116, IMG submission 148617) | Freshwater microbial communities from Lake Tanganyika, Tanzania - TA2015008 Mahale S9 surface | ecosystem: Environmental > Aquatic > Freshwater > Lake | place: Tanzania: Lake... | reverse complement strand
AATCCCCAATCCCCAATCCCCAAAAGTTTTTATTAGTTTAAATAATTTCTAATAAAAACTAAATTTTTAATCGATAAATTTAATAAAATTTTCCTTTTTTTTTTCTTTTTATTAATATTTAAATATAAAAATCTTATTATAAAACAAAATATTCATTTTTATAATAATGAATTATGAAGATCCATAAATGATATTAATAAATTTTAAAAATAAATATAAAACCTTTAAATAAATCGAATTATGATTTTACTTTTTTGAATTTTTAAGGATTTTATTTTTCAAATCTGAATTATTTTTTTTATAGCTGAAACTTTATAATTTTCGGTTATCATTTTAGAATTTATTCTTAAAATTATTATTTATTGAATAAGATGATATTTTATCATTATAAATATTTCTTATTCCAGAATCTAATTTGGATTCGTCTGTTATGAAATTATTTTCTCTTTTAAGATTGGAATATAAATTATTATTCTTCTTTGAAAGTTCTATCGGGTTATTTGCTTTAAAATTAATTGGTTGAATAGATGGTTTAGAATTGTTATCAAATTCATTATTTAAATCTTCTTCTAAATTATAATTAGTGAGGTTTTTAAGTTTTACTGTTTCGTTTTTATATTTATCTTGACCCTTTCCTCTTGAATATTTTAAATCATAATTTTCATCTCCATTTTTCAAAATTCCAGAATATGAATCTAATTTCGGATTATTTAATTTTGTATTTTTTTGATTAATGGTAATATTATTTTTAATATGATCATGAGTTTTTTTAAAATGATTATTTTGAGATAAGTCAAATATTTCGTCTTTTTTTATTGATTTATTATTCGAAGAATGTAAAGAAGTTCTTTCTAAAATTATAATTTTTTTCTTGTGATTCTCCAAATAATCAAAGTTTTCATCTTCTTGAGTATTATTTGAAACAATTTTATTAAATTTATTAAATTTTTCTATTTGATTGGAGTTTAAATCATGTTTATATGAATTATAATCTTTTTTGGAGTTTTCCAATAATCCATATTGATTTAAGAATTTATTATTGGAAGATATTTTGGTATTTTGTTTAATAGAATTTTTTAATTCATGGTTATCATTCCGATTATTTTTTTGATTTACATATAAATCATTATTTTTATCGATAAAATTTTTGGTTGTTAGATTTTTATGAAATTTATAAGTTTGATCATAATTTGGATCACATATAAATTTACCTTTAATTTCAAATTGATCACCTTTATTTGAAAATTTATTATTTTTATTTGATTTTGGAGAATTATCATTTTTTACATTTAAAGCTTCCTCTGTTGATAGATTTGATTTGTAATTATAATTAAAAGTGTCTAAGTATTTTTCATCTTCAATTGTATCAACAATCTCTTTTAAATTTGCTCTATTTTTTTTATTTTTTTTATCATAATTTGAGTCTTCTTTATAATTATAATTTATATTTTTATTTATATGAGAATAGATATTTTTATTATTATCGTTAATATGATCATCTGATAAATCTGTCGTTCCCTTTAAGAATATATTTGAATTTTTGCCGATGTTTGCATAGTTATTATTTAAATTTGAAAAAATTTGATCATTAAAATCTAATTTTTAAATGTTTATAAATATATCCTAAATATAGTTTACTTTTAAAATTTTCAGGTTTGGAATCATAAATACAGCAAACACTATCCATGATGTCTTCTTTATTAATTATGTCTATTCTATCGTTCCTTTTTATATCATCTATATTAAAATCTTTCCTATTTATTTGAGTTAAAGATAAAAAGAGTTTATAAGATTTTGAACTAGTCTCAGATATAAAACTCTTTGTCTTTGTATTAAGTTGCATATATTTTTCGTATTCAATGATAACTGGATTCTTTTCATAATATTTAAATAATCCATTTGACATTGTCGAAACTTCTTTTTCTTCTTCATTTTTATTTTTTATATTATCTATTATTAAAATTTTAAAAGTTTATTAGAAAATCAATTTTTACATTTTTCGTAGTAAAGAAAATTTGCAAATAATCCGACTTTTTTAACTAGCAAAAGATTATATAAAGTATTTCCCGAATTGATTGATTCATATTGAGACTCTAAAAATTAATGTAATTTATTTAATTGATAAAATAAAATGAATTTTATAAATTTACTCATGTATTCGTTATATTTTTCGGTATCTATTATAATTTTTTTTATTTTTTTTTTTTTGCCTTTTTTTTTTTCATTTTTGGATATTTCTTTTACTATACAGTTATTTATTTCTTGTTATATATAATATTAATTATAATTTAATTTTATTACTTTTGAAATTATTGCAATAAAATTCGGAATATTTATTTGTTACTTTCTCTACTATATTATTTACAACTTCTTCTTTGCTTAATAACTCAGCATTGATTTTTTCGAAAGAATTTAATTCAGATTCTATATATAAAAATTTATAAATGAGATTAATTTACTTTTTAATCCCTTTATTTTATTGTTTAAAAATTTTTCAGATAAATAATAATCTGAAATATCAGTTTCGATTGAAAATAAGTTGTTTTCCATTTCTTTTATTGACCAAGATTTTAATATTTCTTTTCCGAAGTTAGGAATATCGGGATCATCAATTTTGGAAAATCTGTTTAAAGAATCATGATTAAGTAAATGTTGGTTATTTTTAATTATCAATTTGAAAAGTAGTTGCTTAATACTAGGAATTATTTTAAAATTTAAAAAATAAAATTATTCTTTTTAATAAAATTTTATACTAATCTCTTGAAATCTTAAGAGATGTAGATATGTTTGATATTAAAATCAATTGATTTTTATTTTGAGATTTGATTTTTCTTCTAAAATCCCTTAAAAATTCGAAATTAGCATTGATTTCATCAATACATTTACTAATATTTTCTTCTAATTGAACAAATTTATCTTTATCTCTATTTAAAGAAAATTCTTTCATCTTTTTTGAAAGAAAATATTTATAAGTCGTTATTTTTTTTAAGTTTCTAACAAATTGAGCATATTGCCCACTTTCATTTAAATCCTTAGGATCTATTGATCTTTTCATTTCTTTTATTTTAAAATTATAATAAATAATTTTTTGACAAGCATCATTTAATTCTTTTCTATATGTTACTCTTTTTAATATCTCATAAGCTTGTATTTCGTTTTCATCAAAATTAATTATTCCATTTAATGCAACAACAGTAAGAGAAATAATTACTGTTCCAAGAATTACTGCAATTATCAGAATAAATCTTCCTAAATGAGATTTTGGATAATAATCGCCATAACCAACTGTTGTCATAGCCACAATAATATTCCATATTCCGTTCATATAAAATCTATATTGAATGGCACCATCAAATCCGTTTATTCTAATTTTTTTATTTATAATTTTTTAATACAATTCGAAATATCTTAGAATTGACCCAAAAACAATTGAAACTACTATGAGTGTGATTGTGAGAATCGTAAATGGATTGTCTTTTTGGAATGCTTTTAGTACAAAAACAGTATTTAATTCCATTCCTGATTCTTCACTATATTACAAAGTTTAATCATTAAAAAAATTTAGAAATTCTATTTATAAAAATTTTTACCAAATTTTTTCTGTTTCCAGATTTGCGTATTTTGTATAAACTGTGAGCAAATTTAAAACAGGATATAATTTAAAAAATGTTAGAGCATATAAAAAAATTTGAACTCTAAATGCAAGAAAAACTCCCATTGATTTGAATGTAAAAAAATAATCAAAATAAGGAATTGGATGAACTGCTGCAAAAAATAACTCAATTAACATTATCCAAAACTGACCACTTTTAATAAACTTATCTAAGAGGGTATTTAAAAAAAGTTTTACCTGATACGATTTTACCCTGGTGATAATTTAATGAATATCTTTTATAATTAATAATAATAACTATTATGAATGTAAAAAAGCACAGAACTGATTCAGTTAATCTTAAAGGCATACCTTTGTAGAAATTTTGCAGAATATTGTTATCATTTTTTATTAAGATATTTTCATTAGCTATAAAATACAAATATTTTTATTTTTTATAAAATAATTTAATCATAAAATATTAACAAATTTAAATTTATTTAGAAAATAATTATTTTTAGTATAAAAAGGTTTGAATAATATTGACCTTCAGTAACTAAATCTCTATATTTGAAAAAACTTGGATAATAATGCAACTCATATTCAATATGTGATAAAAGGATTACTATGAGAGATAAAACTGCATTTATAGTATTTAGAATCTTTAATATTAAGCGTTCGTTTTTTATTCTTGGAGAACTTGTAATTCCATTTTCATTTTGAATTTTCCATAAAATATGAAGTTGTTTATTATCCTTTTTGCTTTCTTCTGAGTATATTTGATGTAATGGTGTATCATCTTTTTTGAAAATTAATTCTTGGAGATTTTCTTTTACTAAAATTATGGTTATTTATTATTTTACAATTTTCTTGGTCTTGAGAATCTCTGTTATTCAGACTGAGAGAAATTCTCATTTTATTTAAATAAGATGATGCCCTTGTTGCATAAATAAATTTTGCCATTCTAGATTATTGAATTAATTATATTTAATTTCAAATTCTAAAAGTAAATGATTTTAAATATTTTAATCCTAATAAAAACTTAAAAATAAATTATATTATTTTTAGATTAAATATAAATTAATTAAAATAACTTAAAATTTGTATAAATTATATAGGATGAAAGATTAAATTCTGCGAACGTCTAATTATAGTCAATCAGGCCTGTTTTTAAGATTTTATTTTCTTTATCTCATAAATTTAGTATTTTTTTTAATCTTTATAAAATTTATTGCGAAAAATTTAAATGTTCCATTAAAAAAATTTCAAGTTCAAATAAGTCATGAAATATGATTATATATTTTTTGTGTTTTTTCTCTAAGAAAGTAATGGCAAAAAGTTAATTAATATTATATATTTATTTTTCCTTTATTAAATTTTTTTATAAATATTATAAAAAAATGAAATCAGCTCTTATTATAGTTGATGTTCAGAATGATTTTTGTTTAGGAGGCTCTTTAGAAATTAAAGATTCAAATGAAATTTTTTATCCTATAAATAAAATTAATGAAGAATTTAAAAATAAATTTCATTTAAGAATTTTAACCCAAGATTGGCATCCTGAAGACCATATATCTTTTAAAGGAAATAATTTGGAGTCACAATTAGTAAATCCTTCTGAATTAACATTGAAGTTAAAAGTAATCTAATTTCGATATTATTTTTTTGAGATTTTTTTGTGATTTTATTATTATCTTTAAAATTAAAATATTAATTATATTATTCTAGGGTTATTTTCCAGTACATTGTGTTCAAAATACTCCAGGAGCAGAAATTCACAAAGGAATTAAAATTTATGACGATTTTATTTATATAAAAAAAGGATATAATCCCTTAGAAGAAGCATTATCAGGCTTCTCTAATCCTGAATTATTCAATTTGAGTAGGAAAAAATATATATATAATAGTCTCATAAATTATTGCCTATAAAAGCTTATTGATTAAATGATACCTTAAAAAAATATGAAATAGAAAAAGTACTAATTATGGGATTAGCTTACGATTTTTGTGTTGCAAATACAGCTTATGATGCTGCTAAAATTGGTCTTAAAACCTATATTTTAAAAGATGCTTGTAAAAAAGTTAGTGATGAAACAACCAATGAAGCGGAAGAAAATTTCAACAAAATGGGAATACAGATTATCAGATATGAACAGATTATTGAAAATTTTTAAATTAAATAATTATTTTAACAATTCTTAAAAGATTAATTCTTAAAATATTTTAAAGGTAAAGTAAATTATTAATTAAATAATTTTTTATTTTCAATAATTGAAATTAATATTAGGAAAAATTTTATTTAGAATCTCTTAAAAATAGTTCTTTTCTCGATTCCAATATTATCATAAAATATATTATAACTATTGATAAAAGAATTTTGTTTTTCTTCAATAATGATATAATTTATAGCTGATAAGTCTTCAGATTATTAATAAAATATATCATCAAATTATTAAATTAATTTTAAAATTTATATAAATATTTACATTTATTTAAAATTAAATGAAAATCAACAGTTTTAAATCTATTACTAGGAAAACTTTCTGCTATTGTAAAATATTTATTATTATTAGAAATATTATTTTTAATTTTTAATTTGAAATTTAAGAGATATATTGTTTTAAAAGTTTTTTAAATTATTGAAAAAAAAATTCAAATTTTATTAAATCAAAAGATTTAAATTTCCACGGAAGTAAAGCAATTAATCAATCTACAGCTAAATTATTGAATATATGGGATAAAGACATCAGCAAAAAAGACTGTCTTTTAAATTTTAATGAGGATGGTAACCAAGATCATAAAAATCTATATCCATACTTTTCAATCGACAGAGAAAATTTTGCAAATAAGTTTAATAAGGACGTTTTGTCATGTATATTAAATCAAAATTTATTAAACTCTGAAAACATTTCACCTGAAGCGAAAGAAAAAGCAAAAAAATATCTTTCAATAAAAGGTTTTGCAATAGGAGCTTATTCTGATAGTAGAGGAATAAATTTGATAAGAAAAAATCTTATAAACAATTTTTACAAAAAAAGAGATGGAGATCCAAAGATCACTGAAGATGAAATTTATTTAGTAAATGGTTCAATGAATGCCTATGATCATGCAATAAATTTTATTTTTAACATTGGAGAAACAGTTATTTTACCAAATCCCTGTTATAAATTATATATGAATTTCAATTCTGCTTTCGGTTTGAAAAACATGTTTTATAATATTGATAATCAAAAATGGACTGTTAATGTAAAAAATTTAAATTAATTTTTATTTTTCTTTCCAAAATAATTTAATTGATATTTTTATAATATAAAAAAAAAGGTTTTTTTAAAAGAAATAAATAATTTAGTTTGAAGAATTAGAAAAAAATATAGCTATCGCAAGAAATAAAGGACAAGTAGTTAAAGCAATAGTGGCAATAAATCCAAATTTCCCTCTAGGATTTATATGTTCAGAGAAACAGCAAATTGATTTTATAAAATTCTGTGAAAGAAACAGTTTGGTTTTAATCAGTATAGAAGGGCTTCAAAATACAATTTTAAATAAAGAGAAAAAATTCCACTCCATGAGATCAATAGTATCGAAATTAAATTCAAAATTAGAAGTCATATCTCTAAATACCATTTCTTATGGACACTTTTTCCAGTTTGAAACATTTTTATTTAAAAATTATATTCTATATTTATTTTTTAATTATGTAAAAGTGGTGGTATTCAAGCAGGGATATTAGATACAATGAATATTTTACCTAATGTAGAGAATCAGCTTTATAAATATAAATCAATTGATTTATGTTCTGGAGTTCCAGGCCAAATATTATTAGATTTATATTTAAATAAACCAGATGAATTCAGTTATGAATTTATCAAAAAATATGAAGAAGGATTACAAATAAATTTAGATAAGATAATTAAAAAGAAAAATATTCTATTGCAAGATTTAGAAAAAGATGGAAAGTTTGAATTTCGAGATATTGATTGTAAACATAAAAAATAATTTTTTAAAAATATGTATTTAAATATTTTATTAAAAAATTATTAGCTGGAAATTCTTTATTTGTAAAAACTAAAAAACCTATGGAAGATGTATTAGTAAATGGAAAAAAAGTAAGATATTTAGAAGGTTATCATTATGGAGAAAATTTCAATGATTATGTAAATATCTATATTTGAGGAGATAAGAAACAATAAAAATTTAAATCAAAACTTTAACTTTACTAAATTGTTAAAGAAAGAATAATAAGAGAGTCTAAATAATGGGTTAAGTCTATATAAATTAACAAACTAAATAATTATTTATTAAAACTTTTAAAAAAAATGAATTTAGAATAATAAATATTTAATTCCATTAAGTTTTTAATAAGTTTTTAACTAAACTGAGAGCCTTTCCGTCATGATTAAATTCATATCCAATATATATTCAAGTTCCCTCTCAGTTGAGTTAAACAAAAATAAAATAAATTTTAAATTAAAAATTTTTCTTAAAATTATAAGATCGAATGAAGGGTGGATTTATATAAATAATATATAAAATAATTAAATTGCTAAATGTATAATGTGTATATAGAAGAGAAAAAAAAGAAATTACAAAAAGAAAAAGAAATGATCCAAGAAAAAGAAAATAAAATTAAACTTTATAGGCAAAGTAAAATTAAATTAAATAAAATTAAGAAATCCTACCTGATTTACTTAATAGCTATCAAGCAAGAGTAGAAAATTTCGTTTTAGATGTAAATTAATAATTTAATTTCTCATCAAAAATTAAATAATGCTTTCAGATGGCTTATAAGCCCTTGATAATAAGAGATGCCGAAGAGATAGTTGTTAATCCAAGGGAAGATTTCCTTGAGGAATCAAAACAAAAAATAATTGGAAAAAAAGGAATAATAGTAAAAGGGTTTGAGACTGAAAAAGAAAGGATTGAAAGATATATTAAGGAAAAGGAATTCTGTAATATTTTCAAAAAAATTCTTTTAAAATTCATTTAAAATATTGAACTGTAAAAAATAGATTAAAAAAGATAAATATTTACATTTTAAATTATTAATTAAGGATTTATTTATATTTACTTAACCTGATTCAGTATTAAATAAATCTGTTAAAAAAGAAAAGCCACAAAAAATTAATCAAGATAATAAGTTTGAATTTTTATTTTTTGAAAACAAATATAATTCTAAAACAAATATTGAAAAAATTATCAATGAAAGGAAGAAAAATTCATTCGAAAAAAAATTAACACAATATAATATGACAGAAGTCCAAACTAGAAAAAAGATTTGCTCAAAAGAAAATATTATTAAGGATAATGAAATTAAAAATCAAGAGAAAAATAAATCAAATGATAAAACGATTCAAAATAAATGTTTAATGACAAATGAAAATCAAAATGAAATTGATGATTTTATCAACAATTTGAGGATGAAAAAAGATTTGGAAAAAAAAGCGGCTATGCAAAATGATTTTACTAAGAAAAATAAATATAAAGAGCTTGAACAGCAAAGTAAAATTTTATTAAAAGAGTCCTCTCATAAAACACATTTCAAAGCAGTAAGCATGATAGCAAATTATTATAATGATACTAGTAAAAAATTTTTGCTTTAAAATTTTTAATAAATTTACAGTTATCCCTGAAAATACAGTTAAAAATAATAAAAAAATATTGAGGTAATTAATAAATAATTAAATATTATATTTTTATTGAAAATTAATTATGCTTTAAGAATTTTTTTCGTCTGACCACATAATTTTATCAAAAATAGTTTTTTCCCGAATTTATTAGTTAATTTAAGAAAAAAAATAGATTTTTTAAAGTTTGGAGTTAGGTGGATTTAGTTTATATGAAAAAATTTACGTAAATAATCAAATAAATACAAATAATGATAAAAATTCATTTAAATTGAATCAGAATCCATATAATAAAATTTTAAAAACAGAGAAAAAGATTGATAATTTATCTTTAGAATATGTAAAAGAAATGGCAAAGAGTGATAGATTAATGAATAAAAATTTAGAAGATATTGAAATGACTAGTCCAAAAAATATAAAATCTAATAAAAGAAAATCAACAAGTAGTGATTTTAAAATGAAAAAAAATCATAAAGTTAAATTTAAAGAAAATATTTTTGAGCCAGAAGAAAACCAAGGTATATATTTCATACTTATATTTAGATAAATCATTACCATTGATCTCAGATAATAAAAATATAAGTATAGCAAATCAGATTAACCTTATTGCAAATAATATATTACATAAATGTAATATTGCAAAAGAAAAAAATGAAAATAATAAAAAAAGTCTTAAAATTGGTGATGGAAAATTGATGATAACCAATGGAATGTCTATTAAAGAGTTTGAAAAGAAGTTGGGAATTAGAGTTATTAAGCCTTAAAATTATATATAAATTTTTAGAAAAACTCGCATAGAATTTTTTGAAATTTAATTAATAATAAATAAATCATAAGGGATTGGGTGAATTGTTTAATTTTTAAGAATAGGGTAAAATTTAATTCAAAAATAAAAAACCATGTAATATTATGTAAAAAATAAAAATCATTTGAAAAAACATTTAAAAAAAGATTGTTTTTATATTTATTGGTAATAATTAAAAGAAGGAAAATTATAAATTCCGATACTTCTCATTGATCAAGGTGGGGCAACTTTTTTTTTGAAAATCACCTTGATAGAAAAATTGGGGATTGGGGATGGGGGATTGGGGATTGGGGATTGGGGATTGGGCCCAATCCCCAAT
>Ga0194116_10008556_pt1 | contig 10347 bp, 9 predicted proteins | sample TA2MahsurfametaG_4_FD_148617 | JGI IMG/M metagenome (GOLD analysis project Ga0194116, IMG submission 148617) | Freshwater microbial communities from Lake Tanganyika, Tanzania - TA2015008 Mahale S9 surface | ecosystem: Environmental > Aquatic > Freshwater > Lake | place: Tanzania: Lake Tanganyika... | reverse complement strand
TTCCCTTTACTTCCTACGATTCGCGCTGGTTCCCGCAATTAGGATTGGTGGAGCGGAGGAGGATCGAACTCCCGACCTTCGCATTGCGAACGCGACGCTCTCCCAGCTGAGCTACCGCCCCACACGAGGGCGGCGATTCTAGCACCGGGGGTCCGGGGTCGAAAGGGACATCTCTTCGCCTATCATTACCCGCTGTGAATCCGATCATCTACGCCATTCCGGTCTTCATGATCACGATCCTGCTCGAGGCATGGGTCGCGCGCCGTCGCGGCCTGAAGGTTTATGACCTGCCCGATGCCATCACCAGCCTCAACTTCGGCACGCTGAGCCAGGTGTCTGGCGTCTTCGTGCGCGTATTCACCTTTGGGATATACGTGTACGTATTCGAAAATCTGCGGCTGTACACCCTGCCGCAAGATCAAATCTGGGTGTGGGTTGCGGCGCTCATCGCCTATGACTTCACCTATTACTGGGTACATCGCTACGGCCACGAAGTTAATGCAATGTGGGCCGCGCATCAGGTGCACCACTCCTCCGAGTGGTTCAACTTGTCGACCGCACTGCGCCAAACCTCCACGGGCGCATTTCTCGGGTTTCCGTTTTATCTGCCGATGGCCATTGTCGGCGTGCCGCCGGTCGTGTTCGGCACCGTGGCGCTGATCGATCTGCTGTATCAGTACTGGGTGCACACCGAGCTCGTGCGCAAACTCGGCTGGATCGATCGGGTATTTGTCACGCCCTCAAACCATCGCGTGCATCACGGCCAGAACGATTACTGCATCGACCGTAATTACGGCGGCATTTTCATCATCTGGGATCGCCTCTTCGGCAGCTACGCCGAAGAGCGCGACGATGAGCCCGTGGTGTATGGCATCCGCAAGCCACTCGCGAGCTATAACGTGGTGTGGGGCAATCTGAACGTCTATGCCGATGTGCTGCGCAAGTCCCTCACGGCAACGACCTTTGGTACTGCCCTGCGGACCTGGATCGACCCGCCCTCGGGGCGTGGTGTCGCCCTCGCCCATCTCGACCCCACGACTGTTCGACGCTACTCACCGACACCGAGCTCGACGGTCAAAAATTACGTGGTGCTGCAGTACGCAGTGCTCGCGATGGCGACCCTCTATTTTTTGGCCAATCACGGCAACTTCGAGATGAGCACCAAGGGGCTGTTTGCGGCCGCCATCGCGGCTACCGCCGCGAGTCTCGGCTGGTTACTCGAGGGGCGCTCGTTTTCAAGGCACCTCGAAACGGCTCGGCTGCTGTTGATCAGCGCCGCGGTCCTGCTCGCGCTTTAGGTCGCAGGTGTCACCCGCCCGCCTGCGGATCAGTTAGTCTGCCGCGATGGAGTCGGACGCTGCTCGCCTGCCCCGAGTTGTCATCGGTCGGTTGATTGCCAGCTCGGTCACGAGCGAGCGGCGCCAGCAGCTTGCGCGTGCGTCGCGGCGCGCCCTGCGACGCGTGTCGGGTCGGGTAGCCACGGTTCATTATTTTCATCAAGCGGACGACCCCTACAGTCAGTTGGCCGCGACCCAACTCGACGCATTGCGCGCGCGCTATCCGATCCGCCTCGAGAGCTATGCAGTTCCGCCCCCCGATCTCGCAGCAGCGCCGCAGGCCGAGGCACTGCGCCAATGGTCGCAGCGCGATGCCGCGCGCTGGGCGCAGCACTTTGGTCTCACGCCCCCTGACCCGGCCATGCACCCTGCAGAGCTCGGGGGTGCGAGTAGCAGTTCGCCCGCGGCGCTCGCGGCGGGCGCTGCGTTACGGCGCCGACTTGGTCATTACCTCGGTGGCATGTTTCATTTCGAGGGCGAGTGGTACTGGGGCCTCGATCGTTTGCACTATCTCGAGTCGCGATTAGCCAAAGATGCACGGCTCGAAGAAAAATTCGTACCACTGTTTCCGCCGCCTGCGCTTCAATTGGCATCGACATTCGCGTCGCCATTACCGTCAATGAAAAGTACCGGCCAAGCTGCGACCCTCGAATTCTTTTGTTCGCTGCGCAGTCCCTATACTTGGCTTGCCACCCCGCGGGTACGCGCACTCGCAAAACATCATGGCGCGACACTGCGCTTGCGCTTCGTGTTGCCGATGGTGATGCGCGGTCTGCCCGTACCGCTCGCCAAGCGGCTCTACATTCTCAAAGATACCCAGCGTGAGGCGCTGCGACTCGGCATGCCGTTCGGAGATGTGGCCGACCCGGTGGGCCTGCCCACGGAGCGAGGTCTCGCGGTGTTGCATAATGCCGTGCAGCAAGGCTGCGGCGAAGAGTTCCTTGAGTCTTTCTTGCGTGGGGTGTTTGCCGAGGGTCTTGATGCGGGCAGCAAACGTGGGCTTGAGCGCATCGCGCTGCGGGCGGGCTTGTCGTGCTCTGCGGTACGCGAGGCGCTCGCTGATCAATCCTGGCGCACCCTCGCGGAGGGCAACCGCGAAGACATGTTTGCATCGGGGCTCTGGGGCGTACCGTCGTTTCGCGTCAACGGTTTACCCGCTCTCTGGGGACAGGATAGGCTGTGGATGATCGAGCAGGATTTGCGCGCCGCGGGCGCATGAAGAGCCTCGGCACGAAGAGCACGTCAATGACTAAAAGATTTTTCAAAGTTTCTGCCGCGCTGCTGGCGACGATCGCAACGCTCGCCGTGGGCTTGCAATGGCTGGGTGGATGGACGGGTCTCGCGCTGCTCTACGTGCGCTACGTCATGAGCAACGAAAGCGCGCCGTTCAGGGAAGTGACTTGGCAGCAGGGGCCGTCTGCGAGCTCCTCGCTTGCAGAATCCACTGCAGCCAAAAGACCGAATGTGCTGCTGATTGTGGTGGATGATCTGGGACACGCCGACCTCAGCGCTTTTGGCGCTGGTGTTGCCGAGGGGCGCGTACCCACACCGAACATCGACAGCCTTACGCAGCGCGGCGTGAGTTTTGATGCCGCCTATTCGGGCAATCCGACTTGTGCGCCCTCGCGTGCTGCGATCATGACGGGACGCTACCCAACCCGATTCGGCTTCGAGTTCACGCCGACACCGTCGCTGTTCATGAAGCTGATTGCGCGTACCGGCGAGAAGCAAGGGGGCGACGCCCCGCCCGTTTATTTTGCAGATCGCGAAGCAGGACAACCCGCATACGAGGACATGGGACTGCCGACATCCGAAGTCACCATCGCCAAAGTGTTGCGGGCTGCGGGTTACCACACCGCCCACATTGGCAAGTGGCACCTCGGCGACAGCCCACGATTCCGCTCTTACGCCCACGGCTTTGACGAGTCGCTCAGCCTTCAGCACGGCGCCTCCATGTATTTGCCGAGCGCAGACCCGCGCGTGGTGACGGTCGATCCCGAGTACAACATCATCGATAAATTCATTCTGGCCAATCAGCCTTGGGGCGTGCGCTTCAATGATGGCGAGGTGTTCAAGCCCGACCGTTATCTCACCGACTACTTCACCGACGAGGCAATCCGCGTCATCGATGCCAATCAGCATCGACCGTTTTTTTTGTATCTCGCCTATAACGCACCGCACACTCCGCTGCAGGCGACACGCGAGGATTATGACGCCCTGCCCTTCATCGAAGATCACGCCTTGCGCGTCTATGCCGCAATGCTGCGCTCGCTCGATCGCAACATCGGCCGCGTGCTCGCCGCGCTGCGCGAACGCGGTCTCGAGGACAACACGCTCGTCATTTTCACGAGTGATAACGGTGCGCCGCACTACACGGGCTTGGGTGCGCGCAACGCCCCGCTGCGCGGCTGGAAAGCCACTTATTTTGAGGGCGGCATCCGCGTGCCGCTCTTTCTGCAATGGCCAGCCGCTTTGCCAGAGAACACGCGTCGGCCCGGCCCTGCCGCCCACTTCGATATTTTCTCGACAATTGCTGCAGCCACTGGCGCGACGACTCCTGCGGATCGCGTGATCGATGGCGTGAACTTGCTGCCGTATGCGCGCGGCGATCTCGCAGGCAAACCACATGAGTCGCTCTTTTGGCGGACCGATCGTTATCTCACGCTGCTCGATGGCGAATGGAAATTGCAGCTGACCGAGATGCCGCGCAAAGAATGGCTCTACAACCTCACGCTCGATCCGAGTGAAAAAAACAATCTCGCGACGAGCGAAGCGACCCGAGTCGCCGCCATGAAATCGCGCATGATGGCTTTCGATCGAGAGCAGGCCGTACCGATCTGGCAATCGCTGGCCGCAGTCGCGGTACCCCTTGATCGCACGATCGCCGACCCACCGCGCGCGGGCGAAGACTATGTTTACTTTTCGAACTGAGAAGACCCATGTCAAAACTTGAACTGAATGTGAACGGCCAAAAACAGACGGTGGAAGACGTGCCCGCCGATATGCCGCTGCTCTGGGTGCTGCGCGATCGGCTGGGGCTTACCGGTACTCGCTTCGGTTGCGGTATGGCGCAGTGCGGGGCCTGCACGGTACACCTCGACGGCAGCCCGGTACGCTCCTGCTCGGTACCGGCGATCGCCGCAGCCGACAGTCGCATCACGACCATCGAAGGACTCGCGGCTGCCGATGGCACTTTGCACGTCGTGCAGCAGGCATGGCTCGAGCACGATGTCGCGCAATGCGGGTACTGCCAATCGGGCCAGATCATGATTGCGACCGCCCTGCTCGCCCGTAACCCCAAACCGAGCGATGCCGACATCGATGCCGCCATGGCCGGAAATATTTGCCGCTGTGGCACCTATGTGCGTATCCGCAAAGCGATTCACTCCGCAGCCACTGCACTCCGAGCGCGTACATGAGCCGCTACCACATCCAAAAATTTGATCGGCGCCAGTTTTTGCAGATCTCGGGACTCGCGGGCGGCGGCTTGCTGCTCGGCGTCTCGGTCATCGAGGTCGACACTGCACGGGCCGCTACCAGCACGCTCGCGTCGAGCTCGCTCGCGCCGAGTGCGTTCCTGCGAATTTCACGCGATGGCATCGTCATCTACGCCACGCAGCCCGAGATCGGCCAAGGCGTGCGGACCTCGATTCCCATGATTTTGGCGGAAGAGCTTGATGTCGCCTGGAAAGATGTCGAGATCCGAATCTCGGGTATCGATGCCAAGCGTTACGGCGTGCAAACCGCGGGCGGCTCCACGGCAACGCCCCGCAGCTGGAATCCGATGCGGCGTGCCGGCGCAGTCGCTCGCGCCATGTTGGTCGAGGCTGCCGCGCGCCGTTGGAATGTCGCTGCAACCGACTGCAGCACGCGCGACAGCGAAGTCATTCATGCAGCCTCGGACCGTCGCGCACACTACCGCGATCTCGCCGAAGCGGCGGCCACGCTACCGGTACCCGACGCCGAAACCATCCGCCTCAAAACTCGGGCCGAGTATCGCCTGCTCAACACCCGAGTACGGACAACCGATGGTCGAGATCTCGTCACCGGACGACCAACCTACGCGAGCGATGTGCGCATCCCCGGAATGCTGCACGCCATGTACATCAAATGCCCGCGCATCGGCGGCAAAGTGCGCTCGGCCAATCTCGATGAGGTTCGGGCTCTTCCTGGTGTGGTCGATATTTTTGTACTGGAGGGTAACGGCGATCTCACCGAGCTCAAGCCGGGTGTCGCCCTCATCGCGCGCGATACGTGGTCCGCCTTGAGCGCGCGTCGTGCATTGCGCGTCGACTGGGACGAGAGCGCTGCAGCGAGCGATGACTGGCCGAGCACGCTGGCCAAGGCGCGCGAGCTGGCGCAAGCAGGCGGTGACGGCGCCAGTGGTAACGATCTCATCGCCGAGCGTGGTGATATCGCGACCGCTTTTGCCTCGGCAAAGAAAACGCTGCAGTCGACCTACAGCTACGCGTTCTTGTCCCATGCCCAACTCGAACCGCAGAACTGCGTCGCCCGACCCCTAGAAGGCGGCGGCATGGAACTTTGGCCACCGAGCCAAACGCCGCAACGGGCGCAGATGGCAGTGGCCAAGCTTTTGGGCGTAGCCGAGGGCAACGTCACCATCCATCCGCAACGTCTGGGTGGCGGCTTCGGCCGACGTCTCAATAATGACGTCGCCTGCGAAGCGGCCGCCATCGCGGCGCGGGCGCGCGCGCCGATCAAGCTGCAGTGGCTGCGCGAAGATGACATGACGAACGATGTTGTTCGCGCGGGCGGAATGATGGCGCTGCAGGGCGCGCTCGATGCCTCCGGTCGCCTCAGCGCCTGGCGAAATCATCAGATCACCTTCTCGCCCGACGGCAAACGAATCGTCTCGGGCGGTACGCTGCGCGCAGAGGAAGACTTCGCGCCACTGATGCCCGCCGTGCGTATCACGCGCTCGGTTCTGCCGTGGAGCTCGCCCTGCGGGTTTTGGCGCGCGCCCGGGGCGAGTGCCTTCGCCTTTCCGCTACAAAGTTTTCTGCACGAGATGTCGGTCGCTGCCGGACGCGATCATCTCGAATTTTTACTCGAACTTTTGGGTGAACCCCGCTGGTTGCCACCCGCCAACGCAGGGGCGCTCAATACGGGTCGCGCCGCCGGGGTACTGAGACTCGCTGCCGAAAAATCCGGCTGGGGTAAACGTCTGCCGAAAGGGCGCGCACTCGGTATCGCGTTTTACTTCAGCCACACGGCGCATGTCGCCGAAGTGGCCGAGGTCAGCGTCGATGCGGCACGACACATCACCGTGCACTCGGTGACGGTCGCGGTCGATGTCGGGCCCGTCATCAATCTCAACGGCGCCGAAGCCCAGTGTCAGGGATCAGTGATCGACGGCTTGAGCGCAATGGCCGCCCAAAAGCTCACCTATCGCGGCGGTGTCATCGACGAGAAAAACTTTGATCGCTATCCGCTGCGACGTATCGGCAAAGAGCCGCGCATCGACATTCATTTTCTGCAGAGTGACTTTCCGCCCAGCGGTCTCGGCGAACCGGTGCTGCCACCGATCGCACCTGCAATCTGCAATGCGGTGTTCAGCGCCTGCGGGCAACGCATTCGCTCACTGCCGATCAGCGAGGAAGGCTTCTCGATCTGATCAGCTCGAAGGCAGCCCGCAGTGATTCTGCGGGCCACTGCCCGGGCGCCGAGGTCGCGCTGCCCGCGGCAAAACTCAGCGAAGAGCCGAACATGCCGCAGAACACTCGGCTGACGCCGCCGAGCGGGCCCATCGCCATGGTGATGAGCGGACGCTCGAGCTCGCGATAGCCGCGCTCTGAAGCCTCGAGCAGCCGCAGCACATCGGCCATCGATCGCGGCATCACCGCGACCTTGGCGATATCGGCGCCGACCTGTACCGCGCGACGCAGGCGATCAAAGATTTCATCGATCGGCGGGGTCGCCGAGAAGTCGTGCGAAGAGACGATGCTCCGGACTCCCGCCTTGCGCGCGGCCATCAGCGCTTGCGAAAAAAGCCCGGGCGATGCCGAGAGCTCAAGGTCAATGAAATCGATGGCGCCGCTCGCAATCGCCCCATTGATGACGCCCGCTGCACGTTCGGCATCGAGGCCACACGCCTCGCCGCCCTCGGCCGGCGAGCGCAGCGTGAAGATCAGCGGGGGTCGGGCGGAGGGCACTGATGCCTCGAGCACGGATCGCAGCTGCCGCAGCACGCCGGGCACATCGTCAACGCCATGGGCCGTCAAAAAATGATCAACCCGCCATTCGATGATGTCGGGCGCGAGCGCAAGCACGGCCTGCAGCTCGCCTTGCAGCGCGACCCGGTCGCGGGCGACCAAAGGAATACAGATGGCCGGGACCGCGCCGCCACCCAAGAGTCTGCCGGCGAACTCGATCGGCCTGAAAAAACCTGCGGGCAGACGGGTGTCGGTCATGCGCTCAACCCAAAAGATTCAGGAATGTGGTGATGATGATGGCGTTGCTAAAATCGATGAAGAACGCCCCCACGATGGGCGCCACCAAAAATGCGCGCGGTGCCGGACCGAACCGTTCGACGAGCGTGCGCATTACGGCCATGGCGTTGGCCGTGGTGCCCAACATGAAACCCGTGAAGCCGCCCGTCATGACCACGGCGTCATAGTCGCGACCCATCACCCGAAACACCAGCCACCAGCACACGAGCGCCACCGCAATCACCTGCAGCAACAGATTCATGAACAGGGGCAAGGCCAGCGCCGCCAACTCCCAAAGTTTGAGATTCATGAGCGCAATGGTCAGGAACAAGGTGAGGCAGACCATGCCGGCGTTCGCTGCAGTTTCGTGCGGAATCTTCAGCCAACCCGTTGCATCGTCAAGGTTGCGCAGCAAGGCGCCCACGAGCATGGCGCCGACATAACCCGGCAGCGTGACCCCGGCGGCAGCGAGCCCTTTGCTCAGCCAACCCCCGATCGCCATCGCGACCAATAAAATCATCAGGGCTTTGAGGGTGTCGCGGATGCCGTCTTCTTCCGACGGAGTGTCATCGGGGGCTGCGAGAGCGTTCGCCTCTTCGCGGCTCACAGGCGGCGATACCACCACCGAGCGCACGGCATGCTCGGCGCGCACGACATGCCCGGAGCGCAACTGGTGCCGCTCCAGCAGGCGGGTCGCAATCGGGCCACCCGCAAGGCCGCCGAGCACGATGCCCGCCATGGCGGAGGCGATCGCCACACTTTCCGCAGCGGGCACGCCTGCCGCCGAAAACTGCGGCGCGAAGGCGAGTGCGGTCGCAGGCCCACCCGCGAGTGCGGTCGAGCTCATCAAGACACCGAGGAGCGGATGCTCGCCAAACGCCACCGCCACACCGATTCCGATGAGGCTCTGCACCACGGCAAACGCACTTGCGAGTATCAAAAACAGCAGTGCCTGGCCGCTACCCGCGCGCAACAAAGAAAAGCTCGCGCTCAGACCGATCGATGTGAAGAACGCCGTGTTGAGCGCGGTCTGCAGACTGGTATCAAAAGTGATGACGAGCAGTTCGCTGACGCGCGCGAACGTCACCAGCAAAGCCACCAGCAAACCGCCGATCACGGCCGCCGGTACGTTGTATCGCCTGAGGAAAGACACGCGCCGAACCGTGGCAAAGCCTGCGAACAGCGCGAGCCCACCGGCAGCGAGGGTCTCGATAAGACTGAGTTCGAGCATAGTGTCGCTACCCTAGCATGCGCCACGCGGCCCCGGCAGCGCACTAGACCGTACGTCACCGAGGGAATGTACCCCATGCATTTTGCGTCTCGAGATCGGCGCAGCGCCTCGCGGTATCGAGCAACACTTCGGTCGAGGAGTAGGGCTGCGCTTTCACCAGCGCATCGATGCTGGCCTCGATACGCTCATTGATCCGCATCTTCTCGGCGCCATCGGTCAAATCACCGACCAGACGCTGCTCGATCATCCGTCGCGAGGGCTCGAGCGACGCTGCGAGTCCCGAGGATTCGGTATTGGCAGCGCGGCTACCGTATTTTTCTTGCGTCAACATGATCGCCTTGTAACAGGTGATCAGCACTTCGATGCGGCGCTCGCCAAACGGCAAGGTCGGCTTGTCGGTCTTCGACGGGGTACTCGTCTGCGCCGGCGCTTGCTCGCGACCACAGCCCGCCGCAAGGCAGATCCCCCCGAGCATCACCATCGCCAGCAGCACGCGATACGTCGATTTCATTGACTGAGCGCTACTTGCAAACCGTCGTCCTGCGGCGCCACCAGATAGGAAATTTTCGCATCGACCTCCTGACCGCCGTCGTAGTCGATGTCGAAGTGGACGGCTGCGCGACAGGAGATCGTCGCGATGGTGTCCGCGGCGAATTTGGTTTCGATGCTCGATGCAGACGCCTTCACCGCGGTTTGCGCCCAGTCCTTGCAGGCCGTGGCGCAGCTCGGCGCGTCGCCATTGACCTGCGTCGGACACGACGCAGCGATCTGCGGTATTTTTTTGTACAGACTGTCTGCACATTGTGCGGTGAGATCAGCAACGACTCCCTTGCTGGCCAGATCGAGCATTTTCTCGACGGCTGTTGGGTCGTCGCAAACGGGCTTCTGGCTACACGCCGACAGCAGTGCGAGCAGCATCAACAATAGCGCAGCTGATTTGCATGATGAATTTTTGCAGAACGCTTTTGAAATATCACCATTCATCGTGACTCCTCCGACCACCGCATCAGCTCACCATGCCCGCCTCAACCCAATGAAAACGATTGGGAGTAATGTGCCAGGGCAGATATCGCCGTAGCACACGCGCTGGCAGCAGCTCGCCGGTACCGTGATCGATCCAAACGCCCTGATAGCCCAGTTGTTGCAAGCGTACTGAATCGAGCGGCAATTCGCTGACGAAACCCCGCTGATTCGGGAACCCTCGCCCGTCGATGGCGCGGTCGAGCCCGCCGTCGATGACCGTGGAGAAACGATCATGGAAGCTGGCCCAAGGGTGACCGTCGAGCATCTCGGGCAAGGCTGCCAGCCACTGCTCGTAATCGGTTCGCTC
>Ga0194116_10008554_pt1 | contig 10348 bp, 6 predicted proteins | sample TA2MahsurfametaG_4_FD_148617 | JGI IMG/M metagenome (GOLD analysis project Ga0194116, IMG submission 148617) | Freshwater microbial communities from Lake Tanganyika, Tanzania - TA2015008 Mahale S9 surface | ecosystem: Environmental > Aquatic > Freshwater > Lake | place: Tanzania: Lake Tanganyika... | reverse complement strand
GCGACAAAGAGCAGACGATTCTTGTTTTCGACCTCGGCGGTGGAACCTTCGATGTTTCATTACTTGAAATCGGTGAGGGAGTTGTAGAGGTAAAGGCAACAAATGGTGATAACCACCTTGGTGGAGATGATTGGGATCAATCACTTGTTGATTACTTAGTTAAGACTTTCCAATCTAAACATGGTGTTGACTTAACTAAAGATAAGATGGCAATGCAGCGCGTACGTGAAGCTGCTGAAAAGGCGAAGATTGAACTTTCATCTTCACAACAGACTTCAATCAACCTTCCATACATCACCGTTGATTCCGAAAAGAACCCGCTCTTCTTAGATGAAACTGTGACACGCGCCCAATTCCAAGGTATGACCACTGATCTTCTTGATCGTTGCCGTCGCCCATTCCAAGCGGTTCTTAAGGACGCAGGCGTGCCAATCTCCGAGATTGATCATGTTGTTCTAGTTGGCGGTTCAACACGTATGCCAGCCGTAGTTGATTTAGTTAAAGAGCTAACTGGCGGAAAAGAGCCAAACAAGGGCGTAAATCCAGATGAAGTCGTAGCTGTTGGTGCGAGCCTTCAAGCCGGTGTTATTAAAGGTGAAGTTAAAGATGTACTTCTTCTTGATGTAACGCCGCTATCTCTTGGTATCGAAACCAAGGGTGGCATCATGACGAAGTTGATTGAACGCAACACCACAATCCCAACAAAGCGCTCCGAAATCTTTACAACTGCTGATGACAACCAACCAGCAGTTCAAATCCAAGTCTTCCAGGGTGAGCGCGAGATGGCTGCTTACAACAAGCGACTTGGAATGTTTGAACTAACTGGAATTGCCCCAGCTCCACGTGGAATCCCGCAAATCGAAGTCACCTTCGATATCGATGCAAACGGAATTGTTCATGTCTCAGCAAAGGATCTTGGAACTGGTAAAGAGCAACGGATGACAATCACTGGTGGCTCAGCTCTTCCAAAGGATGAAATCGAGCGAATGATGAAAGATGCTGAATCGCATGCAGAGGAAGATAAGAAGCGTCGCGAAGAGGCAGAAGTTCGTAACTCAGGAGACTCTCTCGTCTACCAGACCGAGAAGTTCTTGAAAGATAACGAAGACAAATTGAAGGAAGGTGAGTCAGCCGAAAAGAAGAGCGAAGTTGAGAGCGCAATGTCTGAACTTAAGAAAGCGTTAGAAGGAACTGACTCCAACGCAATTAAGAACGCGACCGAAAAGTTGGCCGAAGTAAGTCAACAACTAGGCGCCGCTATCTACGCTGCCAACGCTGCACAGGCATCAACTCAGCCACCTAAGGAAGATGGCGTTGAAGATGCTGAAATCGTCGACGAAGGCAAGTAATGAGTGAGAAGGTCGCAGAAGAAGTAGTTAGCGAAGCGGCCGAATCAGCTCCAACTGAAACCTCATCAAGTGAGGCGAAGAAAGAGTTAGATCCGGTCGCTGCCCTAACTGAAGATCTACAACGACTTCAAGCTGAGTACTCGAACTATAAGAAGCGAGTAGATCGTGACCGCGCACTTGCCGGAGAGTATGCGACATCAACTGTTTTAACTGAACTCCTTCCGATTCTTGATGATCTAGATAGAGCCTCAGAGCACGGCGAATTAACCGGCGGCTTTAAAGCCATCGCCGATCAAATCTTGAACGCCACGAAGAAGTTAGGCCTTGAGAAATTTGGCGAAACACCATCAAGTTTTGATCCCAATATTCATGAAGCGCTGATGCATGACACCTCAACTGAAGTGAAAGAAACCACCGCTACCAAAATCCTTCAACCAGGCTACAAATACAAAGAGAGAATTCTTAGGCCCGCTCGCGTAGTGGTTACTGACCCCGAACATGGCAGCTAAGGATCTTTACGAAAAGGATTATTACGCAGTACTTGGCGTAGATAAGAAAGCTGATGGCGCAACCATCAAGAAGAAGTATCGTCAATTAGCGCGCGAACTTCACCCAGATAAGACCAAAGGCGATAAGAAACTAGAAGATCGTTTTAAAGAAGTCTCCGAGGCGTATGACATTCTCAGTGATGATAAAAAACGAGCCGAGTATGACCAAGCCCGCGAAGCTTTTAAATCAGGGGCGTTTCGCCAGGGAGCAAATCAATACGGCGGCGACTTCAGTGATCTTTTCAATGGCGGCGACATTTTTGCTCAAATATTTGGTGGAAGAAGAGGCCCAAGAAAAGGCGCAGATCTACAAAGTTCGGTAACCATTTCATTCCGCGATGCTGTTTTTGGAAAACAAATAGATATAAGTAAGGGTTTAACTGTAAGAATCCCTGCCGGAATCAGCGATGGTGGAAAAGTGAGAGTAAAAGGTAGAGGTGAGCCAGGTGAAGCAGGGCCCGGTGATCTCTATGTAATTGTCTCAGTAGTTCCTCACCCAATCTTTTCCCGCAAGGGCGAGAACATCCACGTAACAGTTCCAGTTAGCTTCACCGAAGCAGCACTCGGAGCCGATATTCCTGTTCCCACCCTAGAAGGCGATGAAGTAAAAGTTCGCATTGCTCCGGGAACTCAAAATGGAAAGACTTTCCGAGTTAAGGGATGGGGAGTGAAAAAAGGTGTCAATTCTGGCGACTTAATGGTCACAATCGAAGTGCAAGTTCCACAAAGAGTGGATGGGAAGGCTAAACGCGCCCTTGAAGAATTCGCCGAAGCAACTAAGGGCGAAGACCTTCGCGCAGATTTCCTCCAGCGCTCTCGCGCGTAGTGGAAATAGGTTAACTCCAAAAGGTATCCTCGCGACAAATGCGAATACTAATAACTGGGCACACGGGATTTAAGGGATCATGGTTATCTCTATTGTTGAATGAAATGGGACATGAGGTTTCAGGACTAGCCCTAGAACCGGAATCACAATCAAATTTTGAAGTTTCAAGAGTTGCAGAAGTAATTAATAATGATATTCGCGGTGACATCAGAGAGTTGAATACCGTCGCTAAAGCGGTTGAGAGAGCAAATCCTGAATTTGTATTTCACCTAGCTGCTCAACCTCTTGTAAAAGAAGGTTACAGAAATCCAAAATACACGTATGAGGTGAATGTAAACGGGACTTTACACATTCTAGAGTCTTTACAAAACTCTCCGAACGTTAAAGGTTTGCTTGTAATTACAACCGATAAAGTTTATGCCAACAACACCAACACAAAACGTGCTTTCACAGAAGAAGATCCTCTTGGCTTTGGCGATCCCTATAGCACGTCTAAAGCAATGGCTGACTTACTCACCCAATCTTGGATGCAAAACTCACGAATCCCAATTGGAATAGCTAGAGCAGGCAATGTAATTGGTGGCGGAGATTTTGGTGCAAATCGATTGATTCCAGATCTAATCAGAGACGCGCAAGTTTCAAGAAAGACTCAAATAAGGTACCCAAAATCTGTACGCCCCTGGCAATACGTTTTGGATTGCCTAGGCGGGTATGCACTACAGATGCAAAGCATCTTGAGCGGAGAATCAAATATTCTGAATTTTGGCCCTGATCATGGAGACTATTACGAGGTCGAACAAGTAGCTAACAGCGTCTCAAAAAGAATCGAAGGCTGCGGTTGGGAGAAAGATCCAGAAATGCACCCACATGAAGCTTCTTTCCTTACACTAGATTCGAGTAAATCAATGAAACTTTTAAAGTGGAACAATAAATATTCACTTGAAGATACGTTGGATAAGACATCCGATTGGTATCGTTTTTATGTACAAGGTGTAGATATGTCTAGGTTCTCACGCAACCAAGTAAAGGAATACCTAAAGTAATGAAAAAGAGTGCCAAACTGCTCGAGGAAATAAAAGCCAAAGCGATAGTTCGCGGAAAAGTAATTCTCTCTTCCGGTAAAGAAGCAGATTTCTATGTGGATCTCCGCAGAGTCACATTAGATGCAGTCGCCGCACCACTTGTAGGTGAAGTCATGTTAGAACTGACCAAAGATCTTGATTTTGAAGCAGTTGGTGGGTTGACCCTTGGAGCTGATCCTGTAGCTACAGCAATGCTTCATGCGGCTGCGAGACAAGGAAGAAAACTTGATGCTTTTGTAGTTCGCAAATCGGAGAAAGCGCATGGTTTACAACGAAGAATTGAAGGACCAGATGTAAAAAGTAAGAGAGTCTTAGCAGTTGAGGACACATCAACAACTGGTGGTTCTGTTCTAACTGCGGTTGAAGCGCTAAAAGAAGCTGGTGCAATAGTTGTTGGAGTCGCAGTTATTGTGGAAAGAGGAGCAAAAGAGAAAGTTGAGAGCAACGGCTTGAAATACCTCTCTGCCTACTCTCTGAGTGATTTAGGTCTTTAATTTCCACCATCCCCGCATGAATTAGGTAATTGGCAGGGTCCTCCGCTTACACTTGACCTCATTGTGCGCAGCGCCGACACAGGTGGCGCTGTCTCGTGTCCAAATAGTTAACTGGAGGAGATATGAGAGCCAACCTAACGGCTAACTCACTCGTAGAAGTAACCGGAAACAATTTGAATCTGGTTTACCTAGTTCTTGGGGTTTCACTAGTCGCCCTCGCAATTGCCTTTGCACTTCGCGCTCAGGTTCTTAGCGCATCTGATGGAACTGAGAAGATGCAAGAGATCGCTGCTGCCGTTCAAGAAGGCGCAGCCGCATATTTAGCCCGCCAGTTCCGCACCCTTTCCTTCTTTGTCGTAATAGTTGTTGTACTTCTCTTTGCCCTTCCTGGCGATATGGATGTAAAAATCGGTCGCTCAATATTCTTCTTAATCGGCGCTGCCTTCTCAGCAATCGTTGGCTACCAAGGCATGTGGCTCGCTGTTCGCGCAAATGTGCGCGTCGCTGAAGCCGCTCGCCAAGGCTCAGCCGAGCGCTCCGTTCAAATCGCTTTCCGCACCGGTGGCGTCGTTGGAATGATGACTGTTGGTCTTGGCCTTCTCGGGGCTTCTGTTGTTGTAATCATCTACCGCGCCGATGCCCCAGCTGTTCTTGAAGGTTTTGGTTTTGGCGCAGCGATGCTCGCTATGTTCATGCGCGTTGGCGGCGGTATCTTCACAAAGGCTGCCGATGTTGGCGCAGACCTCGTTGGCAAAGTTGAGAAACATATCCCTGAAGATGACCCACGTAACGCTGCAACAATCGCAGATAACGTTGGCGATAACGTCGGTGACTGCGCTGGTATGGCCGCCGATCTCTTTGAGTCCTACGCCGTAACCCTTGTTGCCTCACTCATCTTAGGTAAGGCCGCTTTTGGAGATAGCGGTCTGGTCTACCCACTAATCGTTCCTGCTATCGGAATCCTCACCGCGATCCTCGGAATCTTCCTCACTCGACTTCGCTCAACCGATAAGAGCGCGATGAGCGCAATTAATCGCTCATTCTTTATCTCTGCGGTTATTTCTGCAGTCCTTGTAGGTCTTGCAACGTATACCTATTTACCAAACAGTTTCACCGCACTTACAGGTGTTGACTCGGCTCTCGCTGCTGAAACCAGCGTTAATCCACGTGTTCTAGCGCTCGGCGCAGTTCTAATCGGAATCATTCTTGCTGCCGCTATCCAAGTGCTAACTGGATTCTTCACTGAAGTTGGAAAGCGCCCAGTAAATGATGTTGCCGCCTCTTCAAAGACTGGCGCCGCAACAGTAATTCTCGCTGGCGTCTCGGTTGGTTTTGAATCAGCAGTCTTCTCTGGACTACTGATCGCTGCCGCAGTATTCGGTGCTTATCTATTAGGTGGCGGAACAATCGTTCTATCTCTGTTCGCCGTCGCCCTTGCTGGTTGCGGTCTACTAACCACCGTTGGCGTGATTGTCGCTATGGACACCTTCGGCCCAATCTCAGATAACGCCCAAGGAATCGCTGAAATGTCTGGCGATGTAAAGGGTGAAGGCGCAAAGATCCTTACCTCACTTGATGCTGTTGGAAACACAACTAAGGCAATAACGAAGGGAATCGCAATTGCAACCGCAGTTCTTGCCGCAACCGCTCTCTTTGGTGCATTTACTGATGCAATTAAGAACACAGTAAAAGAATTTGGCTCGACCGTTAATAACCTCGGCCCAGAATTCCAAGGCATCCTCGATGTTGCAGATCCTCGTAATCTTGTCGGTCTAATAATCGGAGCCTCAGTCGTATTCCTCTTTTCAGGCCTTGCAATTAATGCCGTCTCACGTGCTGCTGGCGCCGTTGTTATGGAAGTTAGAAATCAATTCCAACTTCACCCTGGCATCATGAAGGGAACCGAAAAGCCTGAATATGGCCGAGTTGTAGATATCTGTACGCGCGACTCACTCCGTGAGCTAGCAACCCCAGGCCTATTAGCTGTTATGGCGCCAATCGCTGTTGGCTTCGGTCTCGGAGTTGGCGCACTCGGGGCGTACTTAGCTGGATCTATCGGAACCGGAACATTGATGGCGGTATTTCTAGCTAACTCAGGTGGCGCTTGGGATAACGCCAAGAAGATGGTTGAAGATGGACATCACGGCGGAAAGGGCAGTGATGCCCATGCCGCAACCGTTATTGGTGACACTGTCGGCGATCCATTCAAAGACACCGCTGGTCCTGCAATCAACCCACTAATTAAAGTTATGAACCTGGTCGGCCTTCTAGTCACACCTGCTGTTGTGAAGTTCTCACTCGAAGGTAAGGACACACTAAATATGTCAATCGCACTCGTAGCAACAGCAATCATTGTTGCCGCGCTAGTCCGCGGTCGCCGTAAGTCCACAACAATCGGCTAACCAATTTGGCTAAAAAGCTTAAGAAGCTGGTGATTGTTGAATCACCAGCTAAAGCAAGAAAGATTGGTGGATACCTCGGCGATGATTACATCGTCGAGGCCTCGATCGGTCACATACGCGATCTCCCACAACGCGCTGCGGATATCCCAAAGGAGTATAAGAAATTCCCTTGGTCGCGCGAAGGTGTAGATATCGAAAATGACTTTGCGCCGCTTTATGTCATAAATCCAGATAAGAAACAGAAAGTTCAAGAACTCAAAGAACTTTTAAAAGAATCAGATGAATTGATCCTCGCCACCGATGAAGATCGGGAAGGTGAAGCTATTGCATGGCACCTAATGGAAATTCTCCGCCCTAAGGTTCCAGTTAAGCGGATGGTCTTTAATGAAATTACAAAAGAGGCAATTCTTAAAGCGGTAGATGAAACAAGGGATATCGACCAACGACTTGTCGATGCCCAAGAAACAAGGCGCGTTTTGGACAGACTCTTCGGCTATCGCCTCTCGCCAGTGCTCTGGAAAAAGGTAATGCCCCGAATCTCAGCTGGCCGCGTTCAATCTGTTGCCACTCGTTTAATCGTTGAGCGAGAGCGTGAGCGTATGGCTTTCATAGCCTCTACTTGGTGGGATTTAACTGCACTCACAGATCAAAACTTCAACGCAAGGCTTATCTCTGTCGATGGAAAGAGGCTTGCTACAACTAATGATTTTGACTCAAATGGAGCCTTAAAAGAGAAGAGTGCAAATCAAGTCCTCCTTCTTGATGAAGCCCAAGCAAGTCACCTAGCAACCTCGGTAAAAAATGAAAAACTCACCGTTAAATCAATAGAAGAGTCACCAAGAACTGAACGTCCGAAACCACCATTCACAACTTCAACGATGCAACAAGATGCGGGAAGCCGACTTGGTTGGGGCGCGCAACTAACTATGCGAATCGCTCAGAGCCTTTATGAAGGCGGTTACATAACTTATATGCGCACCGACTCTGTAAATCTCTCCGAGACCGCAATCAAAGCTGCAAGAAGTTCTGCTAGATCTCTTTACGGCGCCGATCACGTCCCAGACTCACCAAGGTTCTATGAAGGAAAGACAAAAAATGCTCAAGAAGCTCATGAAGCAATCCGCCCCGCTGGAGATAGTTTTAAAACTCCCGGTGAACTTGCTCCAGAACTAACCAGAGACCAACTAGCCCTCTACGACTTGATTTGGAAACGCACCGTCGCATCTCAGATGTCTGCTGCAAAGAAGATGCAGGCTCGCGTCGACTTTGATGTAAAAACCAAAGAGGGCAAGGATCTAATCTTTAGGGCAAATGGCTCAGTCGTAACCTTCCCCGGCTTTCTTGCTGCTTACGAAGATGTAACTGATGAAAAGAATGAAGATGAGACCGACAAGCGCCTACCTTCGATGCAAGAAGGTCAGAAAATAAATGTAACTGAGTACAAGTTTGAGTCACATGAAACAAAACCGCCTGCTCGTTATACCGAACCAACCTTGGTCAAAAAACTTGAAGAACTTGGGATAGGAAGACCTTCAACTTTCGCCTCAATCATTCAGACAATTCAAGACCGCGGCTACGTTGTAAAACGAGGAAGGGCCTTAGTCCCCACTTTCTTAGCCTTTTCCGTAACTGGCTTACTAGAACAGCACTTTTCCAAGCTTGTCGATTACGAATTCACCGCAAGTATGGAAGAGGACTTGGACAAGATTGCAAACGGTGAAGCAGAACGAACTAATTGGCTCACCAACTTCTTCTATGGCCACGACGATCAACCTGGCCTCCAAGATCTCGCTGCCGACCTCGGCTCGATTGATGCTCAACAGATAAACACTATGAAGATGGGTGAAGATATTGAAATTCGCGTTGGTCGCTACGGCGCGTACCTACAACAAGGCCAAGGTGATGACCGTAAGTTCGCAAATATTCCGGAAGGAATGGCTCCTGACGAGTTAACACTGCCAAAAGCAATAGAACTTCTCGCTGCACCCTCTGGCGAACGCGAACTTGGGACTGACCCAACTACAAGTCTTCCCATCATCGCCAAATCAGGACGCTTCGGTCCTTACATAACTGAAGTCCTTCCTGAGGAAGAAGGAAAGAAGAAAAAGAAAGAAGTTAAAGCTAAGACCGCTTCACTTCTATCAACCATGACCTTAGACACAGTAACTCTCGATGACGCTTTAAAACTTTTATCGCTACCTAAAACTCTTGGAACAGATAGCCAAACTGGCGAAGAAATAACAGTTCAAAACGGAAGATACGGTCCTTATTTAAAGAGAGGTACCGACTCTCGAACTCTTGCATCAGAGGATCAACTATTCTCAATCACCCTTGATGAAGCAGAGGAAATATATAAACAACCAAAGGTAAGACGGCGAGGAGTTGCCAAGCCACCACTTAAAGATCTGGGCGCCGACCCTGAGACTAAACGCCAAATCATCATCAAAGATGGCAGGTTTGGAATGTATGTAACTGATGGCGAAACCAACGCAACACTTCGCCGTGGCGACACCGTAGAGGCAATGACTATCGAACGCGCGCTTGAACTATTAGCCGGACGCAGAGCGTGGGAGATTGAGAATGGTGGTGCCCCAAAGAAGAAGAGCTCGCGAAAGAAAAAGGCTCCAACTCTGACTACAAAGGTTATCCGCTCCCGTAAAACAAGAAAAAAGGCTTAGTCTTTAACCATGAGAGTTCCTTTAGCGCCCTCTGGATTAAGAGAAGTTGATATTGAAGCAATCAACCGCGTCCTTCGCTCAGGAAACTTAACGATGGGTAATGAGGTCTTAGCTTTCGAAAAGGAGATGGCTCGATATCTTGGAGTGAAACATTTCATCATGGTGAACTCTGGTTCGTCTGCGAACCTAGCGATGGTTGAGGCTTTACTACGACCAACATCTGGGATAGCAAAACTGAAGACCAGAGATGGGGTCTTGGTCCCTGCAATTGCCTGGCCTACAACGGTCTGGCCTCTAATCCAATTGGGCCTGAAGCCAATATTTGTTGATGTTGAAGAAGACACAATGGCTCTCGACCTCGTGAAAGCAGAAGAAATAATTGAAAAGAGGAGAGGCGGTGTGGCTGGGATATTTCCTATCCATCCATTGGGCTACGCCATTCCAAAATTGGTGCTAGAAAAGTTTTGTGAAAAAAACAATCTAGTTCTTATAGAAGACGTGTGCGAGTCGCTAGGTAGTTGGGATGGAGAGTCGCACTCTGGAACAACGGGTCTAATGTCCTCATTTTCATTCTATTTTTCTCATCATATGACAACTATGGAGGGTGGCGGTGTCGCGACAAATTACGACAATTTTGCCGATGACATTAAATCAATTCGCTCTCACGGTTGGTCAAGAGATAGAAGTGATAGCAGCAAATGGAGTTTTGAAGTGCACCCTTCGATGCAAAAGTTTAATTTTGTTTCCACCGGATTCAACATCAGACCCATGGAAATCCAAGCCGCAGTAGGACAAGTGCAGTTAAAAGATCTGGAAGGGTTTGTACGACAAAGGCGAGAAAATGTTGAAAACGTGCGACTTGCCTTGGAAGGCACCAATCTCAGTATTTTGGGGTTAACGGAAGAAAAGAGAGTCTTAACAAGAACAGATCACTCATGGATGCATATACCGATTAAAATAATTAGTAAC
>Ga0194116_10008552_pt1 | contig 10351 bp, 5 predicted proteins | sample TA2MahsurfametaG_4_FD_148617 | JGI IMG/M metagenome (GOLD analysis project Ga0194116, IMG submission 148617) | Freshwater microbial communities from Lake Tanganyika, Tanzania - TA2015008 Mahale S9 surface | ecosystem: Environmental > Aquatic > Freshwater > Lake | place: Tanzania: Lake Tanganyika... | reverse complement strand
AAACTACTTGCACTGCGCTGTATATCAATCACACGTTACCTGCCGCACAGGCAGCTTAGAAAATTCATTGCAGAACGCAGAATATCTCTTAACAGTTACCTGCCGCACAGGCAGCTTAGAAATGTTAAGGATCGCTGATCATCCAGACCAATCGGTTACCTGCCGCACAGGCAGCTTAAAATCTTAATCGGGGGTGTTATATGTATCTTGAGCACGTACCACACAAACGCTTGCAACAATCGTTAGCCACTCGCCTCTATAAAGTTCAAAATGAATTCCAAGCGAATTTAGAACCAGCCCTAAAATCCAAAAAAACGCAAGGCCTAAAGCACTGAATATCCAAAACTCTTTATACAAAGGCACTGTTAAAACAGCTATAACCGCTTTCTTGATATTCATTATTATTCACTCCCAACATAAGAATTGTCCGCATCAAATGGACATGTATTATTCTCTACAGAAAACACGCGACCGACAAGATAATTCATTACTAACACCCTCTTAATCGAGGGTGTCGCATGTATCTTTAAATCGCGTAACATAAGCAGAGCCGAGTATAAACATACACCTTAAGTCATTCATTTCAAAAGCAAATTGAGACGAGCTTAATAACCATGCAAGCACTTCAGCAATTATTAAAAAGCCTACACCAAATAGCCAGAATTCTCTATATAGAGGTACTGTCACAAAAGCCTTAACTCCTTTCATAAAACTCATCACTCATCTCCGGCATATAAATCACTCACATCAAAGGGGCATACATGTGATTCTGAAGGAATTGCTTGGTTAACCAAACCAACAGATAAAGCACTGTAGCCAATATTTACTGAATATCTTAAACCAGGATTTGCAACGAGTCGAGATGTTATGCCAAAACCTGGATTTGCACCGTGCAATGCACCGTACGCAGACACGCGCGCATAGTCGTGGCCTCTAGAATAGAGTAACGCTGGATTTTCGCCGGAAATTTTAGATAAATCAAATTGTTTCATAACTCTCTTGTTAAATTCTATAAAAAACAAGCCAAATATATATCATAGAAAACGATCTCAATTGCTTAGTTACTCAACTAACATATTGGCCTGTCAAAAGCCTATGACATTAAACTGCACGCACAAGAAAGGCGATAAGATTGGGGAAGGTGCCTCTAAGAAATCGCAGCAATCTCGAAAGTGATTTCTATTTTAATGCATGAGATATTCGTTAAATTTACTTCGATAGGTACGGGTAGAGTCCGCTAATTTTATAATTTATTCATACTTCAAAATACCCGAAAAAGCTTTGCTAGATTGTAATATCTTTACAATACACTCTACATCCACACACCATAATATAGGAATTGATATACAGCTCCTTGAATATATTTCATCAAAAATAAGCGCTATCGAAACTTCATCTTTATTATTGACTGATTCAATGTCCTATAAGATAACAGTCTTTGTCATGGAAAAGATTTTTTAATTCTGGGTAATAGATACCTTATGTGGATTTCGATATTTTTTTGCTATCTATGCACTTTTTCCATATCCATATTTCTTAAACAATGTATATCCGTATTTGTAATCTTGTTAGTTTCTTATTTTGCAATATTACGATCTGAATCCTATGTCATTTATCATTTTTAAAAAAGAGTTCTATTCGCTTTTTTCCTTATTCTTTCCCCGCCCCGGCCGGTCTATATCTAGCCAATTCTTACTTCTGATAAGGGGCATTATCGGAAATATGAATGATAAATCGATATTAATATTATGTAATATTACAGTATTATGTAATATTACACTGCAGATGTTTATTCTATTTAAATCCAAAGGCCAAAGATATACACGGGCCGGGGCCAACCAGTAATATTTAAAAAGAAAGAAAAGTAAGATAAAAAATCGATTAATTATGTAAAAATATAATCAAAAGCAAATGCCGATTAATTAATCTGATATAGGCGTGAGTGATTGGTGAGCAACCTCTAAGATGTTTATCTCTTAGAGGTCTCATATGGAAATCTTGGCCTTTATATATGAAAAGGCCTAGCAATAAATTTAACGATTATTACGATTTTCATGCGGTACATTCGGTGAGCTTGTATGATGCGTTAAAGGTGCGATACGATCGAATTGCACACTCTCTGTATCTTGCACTGTATTGTTCTGAATAACAGAGAGAATTTCAGGTCGAATATTTAAAACATTTTTACATTCTTCTATAAATGATATAAAATCAACCCCTCTCTTTTTCAGAAGCTGTACCATATGTGGTGAGCCATGTTTAAGAACTGTATCTATTAATCGATTCGAGAAAAATGCACTTTCTTCTTTTTCAATCATCTTCTCGAAACCAAGATCTTGACCGGTCACCACAAGAGCAATAGTCATATCTAATCGCCCCATTTCGGGTAATTCTTTTATCCATTCACATTTCTCTATTGCAGCACTAATAAAACATCCCCAATGAGAAAAGAGGGTAGTGCCATGATCTGAATATACAATATAGTGAGTAATTAATTGCAATAAAGCTTCAAAACGAATTTTATCATTAGGCTCTATTTGTTCCATGAGGGCACTGAGCTTTTGATTATTAACTAATATTCCGGATTCGAAAATTCCGGATTCGAAAAAACTTTTTTCGATTGATTTTATACTCTTTGTAATAACTCTTTGCAGAAAATTTATAGATTTTTTCATAACCTCTTCCAAGAGCTCTGGATCTTCCAAAAACCATTTTGAAATATGTTCATAAAAATCATAAATATTAAATTTAGGTTGGATTAAAAAAATGTCAAAAAATTCATCAGGCTTTAAAAAATATGCCTGATTCATGAATTCATGACGCAGGCTGTTGGATGAATGATCTAATAATTTCATTAATTGATTGTTTTGATTAGATTGAGAAAATAGTTTCCTATCCAAGAAAAATTTCAAATATATGTGCTGAAAATTTTCTGGGTATTTTTTATATCGCTCAAGCTGCTCTTGAGGATTCAATACTTGCTGCTCTATGGAGTGTAGCATGTTTTTATATACTGAAAGACCAGGTTCAATCCTGAAGACAGCGCCTGAGAATAAATGACAAAGCTCCAATAGTCTCTCAGTTGAATTCACATACGAGATGATTTGACCTATAGTGGAACATTGATAAACAATTATTGCTCTTTCCTCAGGCAAAAGATGCTGAAGACCTTTGATGGCAATGGAAAGGCAAGCATCATGATCTTCAACTTTAACTGTCGAAAATAAATCAAAATAAGCTTCAATAGCCTTGCAATCAATCAATTTCTGAAAAAAATACGATCTTGACGAACTATCAAGATGCTTCATAATGGCTGCATACTTTTCAAGCCTGGAAAAGTCCAATGATTTTTTTATGGTATTTTTTTCATTTTCAAGTGACGAGAAAATATTTCCCTTATTAACGATCACATCTTTACAAAATTCACCTATCTTCTCTGGCGATAATACATCAAGCCACTTATAAAGCTGATCGATTGACGTTATAGAAGACGCGATTCGATCTTTTAATATGTCATAAAAATCAAAACCAGGGACATCATAAAAGGTCTGGAAAACTTTAAAAAGATCGTAATCATTACTTCGTTGAATGGCCTCTATAAGAGGTGTTTTAATTTTATTGAATATATATTCCTTCTTTGAAGGAAAGGCTTCGAGTGTTGTATAAATTGGATGCAAATCGAGCTCTTGAATAAAAATTAATTCATCCCATATATCTTCGATACTTGGCCCATCGTCAGGAATAACAACATTCAGGGAATCACAATGCTCAACTGCCTCTGCTATAATAAAAGACTCAACTATTTGAAAAAATTCATTTGATAAGTCTGTCGATTCTGCCTTAATCAAAATCGTTTTAACACTATGAATTTTATTTTTCGGAGCATTCAATAATATCTCTTGGATTCTTTCATGATATTCACTACATATCAATTGAATATCCTGCCCATTAAATCGACTCAGCATCCATAATACGTGTAATGGATCTTGTGTAGGATCGAATAGCATGTCTTTAAATGTTGATCTCAGTATTTCGCTAACATTCTCAGAATTACCGAAAAAATATTTCGCATCTTCGTAAATATCAACAACTTCAAGAAGAATCCACCTTGAAAGTGTCTCTTTATGTAGATCGGAGAGTTCTTTTCGCTCTTCGATGGATAAACGACTCATTAAGCTTTCAATAATTTCAATATGTTCAGCAGTAGAAATACTGATAACTTTTTCAAGAATGTTGATAAATGTCTTATCATCGATAAACTTAAACAAATACTCTTTTTGAAATTTTTTCACATCTTCTATGGAGTTAAAGTAATCCGGTATTTTTTCTTTAAGTTCCAAGCAGATATGTCTCACGAACTGCCCATCATTTTTATTTAATATCAACAGCGCAAAAAACACCTCAGTCGAATCAATTAACACTGATAAAGAAATTGTCCTGGCAGAGTTCAACTCTCTATTTTTTAGCACTCGCATAATTATGGGAATCAAAAGCACTGTAGCTGGACCAGATTGATTAATATAATCGAGAATCTCATCGTCGCTAAAATATGATAGGTGTTTATTCAACATATTACGTAGACATTGAATAAACGTTCCTGAGGTACCATATGAATACAAACCTGACATACCAAATGAATCCCAATGCTTATGATGGATTGATATGACAAGATCACAGAAAGGTTGATTTGCAAAGCAGTCTAAGAATTCTTTCCGCTGCTGAGGAGTTGCAGTTTCAAAAAAATTTGTCATTTCAGAATCTGAATGAGATGAAGTGCTCGATAGGATAATATATTGACCAATCGGTGAAACGTTTGACCAATGACTCACTATAGAATCTGCTTCTGTATTATTAAAACGTTCAGTGAAACCTGGAGCAATAATGGCCCCCGCCATACTCACGAAAAACTCTCTTGAAAGGTTAATATTTTGAGTTGCATGTATAGCTCGCATAATCCCTTCAAGCTGTGTTAGAAAATCTAACATACTGCCACGCTGCTGAATAACAACCTCAATACACTGCAATATCACTTGCCGTTTCTCTATTGATTGAGCTGCAATAAATGCTTTCTTATCAGATGCTTCGTAATATTCATTGATGAACTGCAAAAATTCCTGATCTTGCTCGGACCAAGCTTGCGTCACGTCATTATTCATCTCAATTTGATTTGCGATTTTATAGTTTGCAACAGTGATGTTATTTCGATTTTTTTTAACACGCTCAATCGATTGCTCTGGTTTATACATACGCATACGAGCGGCAATAAGCGCTTCGTAATAATCCACGACAGACTGAATGATCACATTATCCCCATCAAAATCTCTTGTTCTTGCAAAAAATTGTGCAATATGATTAATCATCAATTGCTCTCGAAAGGATTGTGACAGACTATTCATTTCGAGGCGACAGTCCAGATCTGGACAATCCTCTTCTGTAAATTCAGGAAGACCTTGCAGTATTCTTTTTCCAATAAGATATTGCATATCGGCATTAAGATTTTCTTGCTCAAAGGGCCAATATAAATGTCCAAGTGCAGCAACTCGAACGAATTGCTTTCCTGTTACTTGTAAGAGAGCCATAATCCATCGTGAATTCCATTTTTCAATAAAATCTTCTTGTGTGCGGTTTGGATTATTGGCCCAATCGTCAAATTGACTTGAAGACTCTAAAACCATATGCTTTTGCGATTCAAATAAGGAATAGACTCCATGCCAAACACCATCCTCTTTCCAGACATACAGCTCAAATGGCTCTAGCTGTGATGGCTCGGGATGGGTATCGCCAACGGTGACTTTAGAGAAAAAATGCTCTTCTGCTTGTTGAATAGAAACCGTTTCGCGCGATTTCGCTGACTCATCTGCCAAAATCCATCTTGTCAGAGCGGTCTGGTGCTCTGGAGGACAAACAGGTAAAGCTTCTGGAGAGATTTGTATTTTAGAGAGTTCAGTATTTTTTGAGCTAGAACGAGGTTGTAGAGAAACGAGACCCTGATCTTTTATAGACTCGATACAGCGAGGCATACGAACCTGTAGCATGCGCTGGCCTGCGCGCTCGACAATATCAACAACCCACCATTCTGCTGCAAAATGGATTAACAGTTGCTGACGGTCGTCTCCCGGCTTGAAGACCCGCACTTCATGCTGAGCGTCATGACATTCAGCCCATGGTCCATTAAAATGCATAGTACCATCTTCGCTTAAATGAGAAATTTGTCTTCGCTCGACAACTGGCGGGCATTTTTCTGAAGATTGCTCTGATGGAGGGCGAATGCGAATGAGGTGGGATGGATATTCACCCGAAGCAAACTCAAGATAATATTGGTATGAAAATGTATTTTGCATATATTGAGATATTAAAAGACATATATCTAAGTATGTGTCTTTTCTATGCAATAATGGTGAAATCGCACTATTTCATGTAAGACATGATAACTGATTATCATGTCTTTCTGTATAACTCATTTCACTCTTACATAATGTTACAATTCGGCGGACGCGAGCCATCATCTCCATCAAAAATATTTGTATTCTTCCGAGGAGTATCTGTTTTATGAGTGAGAGGAGCAATAATTGATTCTCGTGCATTTTCTTCTGTGTCATTCGGAGCTGCGGTGTTAGAACTAATCATGGTATCTTCAGTTGCTTCATCTGAAGAGATTTCTGCGTCACTCTCTATTGCAGGTGTGTTAAGATCTTCAGCCTCCATCATAACAATTTTTTCTTGAGCATCCTCTCTTTGTGCATCTTCATTAAAAATAATGCTGGACTCTGAAGAAGCACTTTTCTCTTGCACATCATCAGATGCTGGTAAATTATTAGGTTCTGCCGATGATATTTCGATAGTAGATTTCGATAGCTCGGCACTATCATCACTCTCCAAGACACTGTTAGCTTCAGGATGAATACTCAATGACTCATGTATTAATGGAGTAATAATTGGATTGATATGATGATTATCTAGAAGGGAGTATTTCTCATATACACTGGAATCAGGCCCGAAGATAGCAGTGATTTGCGCTTCATGTTTCCTAAAAAATTCTTTTCTGAAATCACTTGGAATTGCAGGCAACCAGTCCAAGATAAAAATAATATCATCTGCTGTTTTGCTAAGGCCCGCCATTTTGGCAACAATTTTTTGGATCATTTCAGAATACAAAAGCGCTGTATTAGGATTCATACTGATACGCATTAAGTCGCGGAAAGATTCTATATAATCTGGAATGCTTTCTTTCAAATCGAAGAATAAGCGCTCTATAGCTGACTCGTTTAATCCACGATCTAATAGTTCAAAAAATGATTCCCTCGAATGAACGAATCTTGATAGCGGGATTGTTATTTGCTGATTAATATCCGATTCATTTAGAACAGCAACAAGGATTGGGAAATAAATAGGAGGAACCTCTTCATGAAGGGTATTCAGATGATCGAGTAATTCTTTCTTTACGGCCTTTGATGCATAATACTGAATCACTTGCACAGCATCCTCAACAATCAACACCCTCAAATCTCGTGTATTGTCATTCTTGACCATAATTAAAAAATCGTAAAATTCTTTATTTGCAAACAAATCTAAAAGCTCTTTCTTATTGTTTTCAATAGCGCCGGTATATATGTTCTCAATCTTATATTTATTAACTCCTTCAAGAATTGAGCGAATAGCTAGCTCTTGTATAGACGACCTTTTAGCCCATATTTTAAAAAGATATTCCATGCTGTTTTCTTTAAGCTGAGCAGTCGATGGTAATGCACGATTGATACGGGAAGATAACTCTTTTTTCAAAATTTGTGTCTCTTCTGAATCTAGTGAGTCCGCAATAACAGCGGAGTAGAAATGAGCAAGATCATGTAAGTTACGAATTCGTTTAAAAATATATTCTTTTTCAAGGACAATATATTGATGTATTATATTTTTCTCCTCAGCTGTCAGAGAGGTGATTGCGTCTGCTACCGACATAACATGATCTCGCCACATGAGATACGCTTCTCTACGAAACATCATAAAAAATTGATCTAGAACCTTATTATCAATTAATAATTGAAAAAAGTGCGCTCTAGAATCCTGATCTAAAACACGCATGATATCTGTATATGCTTTCAATCTACGAAATGATGAATCTCTACCATCAAGCGCTTTGATTTCTTTCTCTAAAAATGATTGCACCCCATTAGAACCAAATGTGTTATGATACAAATCTTTTATTTGAGAGGGTGATAAGACTTTAGACCAATATAAAAAATTATCCGCACTCCTCACAAATCCGGCAATATCAGCCTTGAATTCATCATAAAAATCAAACCATGGAGCATCTTTCAATACTTTAAAAACCTCATGTATAACAGTTTCGTGATTTCTCGCGACTCTCATAGCATTTTTTAATTCAGATTGAATATTATTAAAAATTTCTAACTTTTTATTAGAAAATGCCTTGAAAATCATACTAAACTCGACTACTGAATCACTGTTTAAATCAATTAACGCTTTGTTTAATATCTGGAACACAACTTCCTTCAAATCTGAAAAAATCTCATCGGATATTTCAGCGGAGTCAGCTTTTATGAGTAAGTCAGTTATGTAATGAAAGTTTTCTTGTGGATTACTGAATACTAAGCTTTTCAATCGATTAGCATGCTTATTAAACAATGATTTGATATCCTCCGAATTAAACTGTTTTAAGATGTGAAAAATATCTGTTACTTTTTGAGTATCATCATATAACAACCGACTAAAAACTTCTTTTAATAACGCGCTAACATCTGATTCTTTTTCTAAACAATCTTTCGTTGTTTTGTAAATGTCGCGATTAGATCGCAAAATCAATATAGCGATTTGAATTTTGTATTTTTCCGTAAATTCTTCACGCCAAGCTATTGGACATGCATAAACAATGCTTCCAATATGGTTTTGACTTCCATTGAGACTAAGCATTTTTTCGAAAAGCTTTTCCCAGGTGTCTTTATCCATATGATCTGATAGAACACGTATCATATCCCGATCATCATAAGGATTTTTAATGTACTCTGGAAGTTGTTCTTTTAAATCAGAACAAATACGCTTTAAGATATCAGTGCTATTATCTGGCAGGCCTTCCAGCACTTTTTTAAGTAATTCTTTTGAATGAATTAACTTCTTGATAGAAGGCAGAATAACAACATCATCCGAACTTAGCTTGAATGCCCGCAGAATCAATGGAACAGATAAAGGTGTCATTGGATTTTGAATTGTATTAATATGATTGATGATCTCTTCATCGCTCATAAGAGCACCATATCGTTCCAACAATTCAGTAATACGAACTTTTATAGAATATAAAGAATAACTTTCATTTTTTGAATTCATATCATCAATAAAATCACAGAATCTCTGATTTAAGAATGTATCTAGAAATTCTTTCCGCTGCTGAGGAGTTGCAGTTTCAAAAAATTTTGTTATTTCAGAATCTGAATGAGATGAAGTGCTCGATAGGATAATATATTGACCAATCGGTGAAACGTTTGACCAATGACTCACTATAGAATCTGCTTCTGTATTATTAAAACGTTCAGTGAAACCTGGAGCAATAATGGCCCCCGCCATACTCACGAAAAACTCTCTTGAAAGGTTAATATTTTGAGTTTCATGTATAGCTCGCATAATCCCTTCAAGCTGTGTTAGAAAATCTAACATACTGCCACGATGCTGAATAACAACCTCAATACACTGCAATATCACTTGCCGTTTCTCTATTGATTGAGCTGCAATAAATGCTTTCTTATCAGATGCTGCGTAATATTCAGCGATAAACTGCAAAAATTCCTGATCTTGCTCGGACCAAGCTTGCGTCACGTCATTATTCATCTCGATTTGATTTGCAATTTTATAATTTGCAACAGTGATGTTATTTCGATTCTTTTTAACGCGCTCAATTCGTTGCTCTGGTTTATGCATACGCATGCGAGCGGCAATAAGAGCTTCGTAATAATCCACAACAGACTGAATGATCACATTATCCCCATCAAAATCTCTTGTTCTTGCAAAAAATTGTGCAATATGATTAATCATCAGTTGCTCGCGAAAAGATTGTGCTAGACTATTCATTTCGAGGCGACAGTCCAGATCTGCACAATCTGCTTCTGTAAATTCAGGAAGACCTTGCAGTATTCTTTTCCCAATAAGATATTGCATATCGGCATTAAGATTTTCTTGCTCAAAGGGCCAATATAAATGACCCAGTGCAGCAACCCGAATGAATTGCTTTCCTGTTACTTGTAAGAGAGCCATAATCCATCGTGAATTCCATTTTTCAATAAAATCTTCTTGTGTGCGGTTTGGATTATTGGCCCAATCGTCAAATTGACTTGAAGACTCTAAAACC
>Ga0194116_10008547_pt1 | contig 10353 bp, 6 predicted proteins | sample TA2MahsurfametaG_4_FD_148617 | JGI IMG/M metagenome (GOLD analysis project Ga0194116, IMG submission 148617) | Freshwater microbial communities from Lake Tanganyika, Tanzania - TA2015008 Mahale S9 surface | ecosystem: Environmental > Aquatic > Freshwater > Lake | place: Tanzania: Lake Tanganyika... | reverse complement strand
GAAAAGTTGGGGATGGGGGTTGGGGGATTGGGGATTGGGGATTGGGGATTGGGGATGGGGCCCAACCCCCAATCCCCAATCCCCAATCCCCAATCCCCAATCCCCAATCCCCATTAATAAAGGACAAATTATATATTATAAAGTAATAATAAAAATAAAATAGTGTAAATTAAATTCTTTTATTATTCATAGGTAATTGATAAATATTTAATATTTTATATAAATTTTATTTATTATTTAATTATATTTTACAAATTTTCCATTATTAATTAAGTAATTTAAATAACATGGCAAATTTAGGTCATTATGAATTATCTATTTTCGTAATCATAATTTACTCTAAAATAAAACACCTTCAAAGATTTTTTTATTATAACCCATCAAACATTAAAGCACTAATATATAGGAAGATGATCTCAATACTATAAAAGAAGTTGTTAAATAAGTTTACATACGATTTTTTTTCATAGATGGTTAGGAGAAATAAACTTTTTGGATGTTGAAAGTCAATTTTTGAATATTAATTATGTATATAAAATTATTAAATTTAATTATTTTTGTTTAAAATTAAGAGCATTTTTATTTACTCATCATAAAATAAATTAGATGAAATTGAACAATAAAACACTCGAAAATAAAATAGAAGAAAAAATAAATGAAATTAATAACGCTTTTAGCAAAAATAATAAAGTGAATATAGAATTAAATTTTTATCAAACTGTCAGCAATTCTTTTTTTTCTCAAAAGCTAACTAACTTATGGGAAAGCTGGAAATTTCAATTTCTTTTAGCTAAAAAAAATAGTGAGTCAAATTTTATGAAAAATGAATCAGAAAATCAAAAGCAAAAAGAACACAAAATAAGGAAATTCATTTTCGAAATAATTGAAAAAGTAATAATTCTAAAATAAAATTTGTTTTTAATATCTAAAACTCTTTAAATAGTTAAATGATAAACTGGACTTTATGCCTGATTTTGATGTAGATGATAAGACCAGTTTACGAAAAGAAACTTTTCCCTTTGAAATAAAAATTAATAACGGGGAACGAAATAGTTTTTTATCATTAATTCAATCCATAGCTATGAAAAATGTTTTAAGTGAAGATTAAATTTGGATGTTTTATTTTATAAATAATTATAAATATATATCTTATATAAATATTTTAATTATAAATAGCTAGTTAAAGATTTAAAATAGAGAGGTATATGATGAATGAATTTATAAAAACTTTTTTTAAAATTTGAAATTGCTGCTATCTTTTAAATTTTAATTTTTTTATAATTCTTTCTATTAAACTATTTAAATAAAATAATAATTTAATTCTAATTACGAAAAATATAAAAAACAATATGACAAATTGTTATTAAGGAAGGAATTAGATAAATCAACCTCGAATTCATAAATGAGAAGAGATAAAATTTATATTGTTTAATATATTTTGCAGGTTTAAAACATGATTTTTGTTATAAATTTTATTTTATAATATCATCTGTTCATAAAATATTAATTTATCAATATATTTCTCTTTCAATCTTTTTTCAAGCTCTATATCATTTGGATAAACATATTTCAATATATATATGGACATGATATTCAAAATAGATATTCCCGAAAAAATTATTAAAAAAAATCTCAATGAATAATGTAAGGAATTTCTCATTGAACATAATCTATTATGAAGTAGTCTATTGTTATCTAAAAAAGCAAATGGCTTTTTCACTTCTAAGCTTTTTTTTGTTAATTTGATTAAAGCGAATGTCAAAGCTGAGAAAAATAAGCTTATTTTTGCATTCATTTTCGCAAATGCTAAATAATCTATTTTTTGCATATACAAATTTTCTTCAAATGATAAATTTTTATTTTTTGTCAGAAAGAATATCTTATCATCGAAAGTCTCTACATCCTTTAGCACTTTCTCATTTTTCTTATCAATTTTTCTTATTTTATTAATTTCTTGATAGCATAAATCATTAAAAAATTTGGTGTTATTTTTCTTATCATGTAGTAATCTATATAGTAAAGGATATTTCTTAAAGTTATTTTCCATATCAAACTCAATGTATCTATCAATCAATTAAATCAAAAAAAATACGAATGTTATTTTCAATATTAAGATTTCAATAATTACTTGAGTAATATCTCATTCATTATAATTTAAATATTTTATTAATTTAATAATTTGCTTTTGAAAATAATTTTTATTTAGGAATTAAAAATAATCTAATTAATTTTACTTTCAATTCATTAAAAGAAAATAAGTATTAATTTCTTAAACAAGTAGAGAAATGTTTAAAAATAATTTACAAGAACTAGTTCAGCTTCCAAAAAGAATACTAAATAAATCGTTCTATAAGATTAATCCGAAAAAAATAAGTATTATTAGTAGTAATAAATTCGGGTCAAAATTAAATTTATATGAAAGTAAATATAATTTTTGTATTTTCGGAATTTCAAAGCGGATTATAAAACACGACAAGTTTAGATATTTGTTGATTGATCTGTCTTTAATGGATTTCAATCAAAATGTTTTAGAAAAAGAAACCGTCAAATTCAAATTCTTGGACTTCAATAATAATATAAAAATAGAAAAAAATAAAAGAAAAAATTACTTATTTACCTCCAATAATAAATTTATTTGCATAAATAAAATTAATGTTAATAATGAAATAATTAAAGAAGAAAACTTGATTTATAATAAAAAATACCAGGATGAATTTGTTAAATCCAAATTACAATATATAGGTATTGTTGTTTTTTATATTTTTGCATATATAGAAAATTTAATATTTAGTCTCTAAGAAATTTATGCCAGAAAAAAAAAATCAAACGTCTTTGCAAAATCAAGGAAAAAGTAATATTCCAAATCAATCTAAAATTAATAAGTATAATGAAATTATTAAATCTAGCAAAGAATTTGATTCTCATAAAAAAGATTTTGGAGAAAAAAGTTTAGAGTCCACTTTAGATAAAAAGATTTTATATAATTCTGTAAAATTAGTAGTAATTGATGAGACTTTTGACAAAAACTCTTTTGATTATATTAATAGTATTTGCATAGAACGAAAGATCCCATTGTTGGTAGCTGATTCACATGGTATAATTAAAAATATGAGTAAATATTATTTTCCAGTTAATTTAACTCCAGTTTTAAACGTCGAATTTGATTTTAAAAATATTATGATATCATACACATCGAGTGACCAAAAAGAAAATAAAATTCTCTCTAAAGTAATGTCATATGAATATTCTGGAATTTTGAAAATATTTGAGGACTTTAGAATATTTTTAAACGCGTTAAGAATTCAAAAATTAAATAAAAATGAAATTAATAAAAAAGACACATTTAAAATACAAAACCAAAATCAAGCTCTTAAAAATACCATTCTAGACCAATATGACGATTTATACTCTAACACAAATTTAGATGAATCAGTTATAGTTGAAATCAAAAAAGTATTTCAAGAGATTTATAAAGAAAATTACATATCCAATAGCAATATAATAAATTTTATCAATGAGATTGCAAAGATCATTGAAAAATTTAATATAAACAATTTACCTGAAGATTTGAATCGAAATAAAATACAATTGAATAAGTATATGTTTCCGCTTTTGAAATTTGACGAAAATGAAAACAAAATTTATCTGGATCAAATTTCTAATAATCTTAAATATCAAGCTTATGAGAAAGCCAAATCCAAAAATAAAGTCATTCTTAAGAAAATTCAATTGGAACACGTTTTGCATATTATATTTACTTTTTCAAAAAGTTTGGAGACAATTTTAAATTTTAATCTGTATTCAATTTTTATAAGCTTGAGAAACAACAACAATAATTTAGAACCCAAAAAAATAGTAAAGATTAATTTTAATTTTAGAATTTCTTTGGAGATCTTTTTTGGTTAGATTCTATTAAAAAGTCTGCCGAAATAATCGCGAATGAATTTGATATAAAATTTAAAAATTTTTTTATATTTGATGAAAACTCAAAAGAGAGGGAAGAGTTCAATCAAATAAAGAATTCATATTATGGATATTGCTATATATCAGACAACAATTTAGTCGAATTACAAGATGATAAAGTAATTTTTTATGTGATTTAGATATTATAATTTTTTTAATTTTTTGTTTTAATAATCTTATTCTTTTTCTAGTATATTCTAATCAGGGATTACAATAAATACTGCTACAAACAACAAAACAACAAGTATTTATGAAATCTTTGCTAAAATAGTAATTTGAAGGATATTTAAATAATTATTATAAATATATGGTGACAAAAATTATTTAACAAATTAAGGATCAATAGTCTTTATAAGTAAAATTTTAAAAATTTAAAAGTTTCTATTTTTACAAATTGAAAAATCTTTTTAGTTTTGATTAAATTATTTGTTTAAAAATAATAAAAATAAAAACATTTAATAGAAAGTCCTTTATTTATTATCATATTCAATTTTAATTTAATAAAAAATGCATAAATATACCAATTTAGAAATATTTAAACAAATACTTTTTTTTTAATATTTTACCTGCAGGCTATTAAAATAAAGAGGTTTAGTCAATTTTATATTTTAATTCTTTTTCATCTAAATTGCAGGCAATACATTAGTTGATATCTTGTTCTTCGTTGTTTTTTTCAAAAAAGTTTTATAAAAATATCTAACAATTTTCTTTTATTAATATGTCAATTAATTTTTATTCAAGGTTTGGAAACTCTTAATGTCTATATATATTTCATTTTCTTTTAAATTATAATAACATTTTTAAAATTTTTCATCTTTGTAATAATAATATCTTTACTATTTCCTGAATTGATTTTTTTACCCACCGTTTTATTATCAATTTATTATCAAAAAAAAAATTAAAATAGAAAATAAAAATAAAGATAAAATATAATATAATATAATGTCAAGTCATATTGATTAAATAACCCTAAATCAATGATATTGAGTTAATCAATTCACAATCTTTTCCTTGTAAATATTTACAAATTTTTTTAAGAAAGAATCACTTATAGGTTTGGTTCCAATAAAATCGAAATAAATTGAATTTTTATTAGCTTTAATATTCACAAAATCATAACTAGTCAAAGAACCAATAATCATATCATAAAATATATTGTCTTCAATAAATTTTTTAATTATTTTTGCCATTAAAGAACCCTTCATAAAACTCATAGTTTCATCTGTTATAATAAAATCAAATCTAATTCCTTTTAAATAATTTATAAATATCTTATAAAGCGCTTCTATCCCATCAACTGCTTCCTCTACAATAATTTCTATATCTTGAAAATCTAATTTTTTGAAAAATTTCTTACAAAAATTTACATTGCTTTTTCTAATCAATTCTTCATCATCAACAACCAAAATAATTAATTTTTTATTGGAGGTATTATTACTTAAAACAATCGAGTAACTTTCTCTATCAGAATATAAATGATTGTTTTCACTACATTTACAATTATTTGAGTTTGAAATTGACTTAAGGTCTAGATTTTTAATACCTAAATGAATATCATTATCGATTATTTGAACGGTTTTATTTGAAAAGGAGGAGTCATTTTGACTGAAGGAATTACAAACAGAATTTGTAAAAGATATTCCTGGATGTTCGTTTTCTTTTTTATTTTTGCTCTCAATATTATTGTTCTTTTCTATAATATTTAATGGGGAACTTTGTCTTTTATTTAAATTATCAATATCAATATACTTATTAGAAGATTCAATTGCATTTCCTAAATTAAATAAACTATTAGTCGACTTTTTATTTATGATTGAAATTTTATTTTTTTCAATATCATCCAAATTAATATTTATTTTATTATTTGAATTATTATTTACAGCAAGTTTAGATTGGATAGTTCTATTATATTTATCTTCTGAATTTGTAAGAACACTAAAGGTTTTGTTTAAACTATTTTCATAATCAAAAGAATCATCGTATTCTAAAGATTTAATATTTGTAAAATTGGATTTCGAATTTTTCTTTTTATCTACATCAAATGCTCTTAAAATTGTGCTATTTAGATGTAATGGAGATTTTTGATTGTATGTATTTATTCCAAGATTTTTCAAAGAATTTCTATCACCAATTTTGTTTTGGTTGTTATCGCATTCTACAATAAAATTTTTTAAAAATTTTGAGTTGACTCGACATGACTGATGTCTAATGGGGATTTCACTGAACATTTCTTTCTTTCTATTATAAATTGAATCTACATTTCGAAGAATATTCGATTCTGTATTATGAGAATAACCTAAAAAGTTATTTTCCCAACTTTGAGTTGGTTTTAAATTTGAAAATGTGGATTTTTCGATTTGGTAAATTATTTCCTTATCAATTGACAAGTTATTTACCAGCAATTTATAAGCACTCCTATCATCCGAACTTTGCATAGGAATTGAGAAAATAACATTTGTCCCTTCCCCAAATTTTGATTTAACATTGTAATCTCCATTGAGCACTAATAAATGAATTTTAAACATAAAAAATCCAAGTCCTATTCCTTGAATGTTATTTGTAATTCTTGATTTGGTTAAAATATTGCCTAAATTTTTTATATTATTTTCTTTAATTCCTATTCCATTATCGTTTATCTCAAAAAACAAATTATTATTTTTAAAACATATTTCTAGCTTTATTTCACCTGAGTTTGAAAAATGAATTGAATTTTTAATAAGTAGAAATAGCATTTTCTTTATTGTTTCAAAATCTAGATAGAGAGTGTTTGGAGTATCTTCATTTATTAATAAGTTAAAATTTAATTTTTTATTAGATAGTGAAATTTTTGTTCTAACCAATTTTACAAGAGGTTCAATTTCTTTTCTTATATTAACTCGGGAACAATTATTTGTGATTTTTTCTTTAATTTCTAGAAAATATTCTGTAAGATTATGTTTGCTGACAAGATTTGAAAGGTATTCAAATTCAAATAAATTATAATTTAAATAGCTGCATATTGATTTAATTTTTATAATATTTTCATTAAAACATTCAAAGTTTGAGCTAATCAAAGGACTTAATATATTGTTGTCATTATTTTTATTATAAAATTTTTTATAATTTTTATTTTTATGTATTATGCTAGGAAGTATATTTCCACTTTTATTTTTACTATCATAAAAAGATCCATTTGAGTCAGTAATAATATCTATATTATTTAAAGATTTAATTTGGAAACTTTGTTCATAGGTGTTTATTATTTTTCTTTGTGAATCGAAACCTTTATCATCTTTCAATTTCAAATTATTATTTGTTTTTAACTTGAAAGTGGAGGAATCATATCTTGGAGTAATTAAATTGCAAAATTGATATTTTTGAGAGCTATGAACACTGTTAGTTTCACAAAAAATATTTAGTTTGATATCTTCATCTTTTTCCTCGTTAATTCTATTTAAATGAATATTTTCATTTATAATCTCTTGATTTATATTTGTGTAAGTATTGTTTTTTAATATTAGATTATTTTGATTAAAATTAATTATTGGAAAAATAAATTTATTTGTGAAAGAATTCGTTTTATGTAAAGAATTTTCACCAGAAATTTCATTTAAATCGTTAGAGTTAAAGACGAAACTAGTTTCACTTTTTATTGGCTCTATGGAAAATGTTTTGTAGAAACTATCAATTTTTTTGAAAAGAGAATTTTGCTGACCTTTTAAAGAGTCAACTAATATTAGAATATTTAATAGTGGATTTCGAAATTCATGGCAAAGTTTTGATAAAGACAATTTTAAAATTTCTTTTAAGTTTAATTTATTAATTGTATTTTTAAAGGATTTTCCCTTAGTTGAAGAATTTTTTATTAGAATTTCAAATCCATCTAATATTTTATTATATTTTATGAAAATGTATTCTGATTTATCTTTGTTCTCAAAAAAACACTGAGAAATGCCATTTCTCTCAGAAGTTTTTAAGTTGGTATGATTAAAATTATGATGAGGATACAATAAATCTTTTTTAAAATTATTTAACTTTTTAAAATTCTTTAAAATTGAATTATTATTAAATCCTGTATTTTCTTCTTGACTAAATACCTTTTCTCCTATTAATATATAATTTTCATTCTCACAATAATTCTGTCTTTTCGCTTTATCATCCTTCTTATAAACATTCTTACCAACATTATAAATTTGATTACTTTTTATTTTGTTTCCTTGAAATGAAAAATTATTCTTTGATGTTTGTGAGAAATTCTTTTTATCTTGCCTTAAAGATCTTTTTATATCAGTATAACTTTTTTTAAATATTTTTAAATTTGAATTTGAATTTAATGTAAAAGTTCTATTTAATTTGGTAGGTCCTCTATGTGATTTTTCAAAATTATCATGGAAATCTCTTTTATAAATTTTAGAGTTGTTTTGTTTTAAATTATATTGTATAAGAACCTTTACTAATTGATTTATTAGATAATCTAAATGAGAATCAATTTGCAAATTAAAATTTTTTTTTTCTTCTGTATTTAAAGTCTTTTTTGCACTCGAATCTGTTTGATTTGTATTTTTTAATTTAAAACTAGAAACTCGAGTTTTTCTTTTAAATCTATTATTAATTTTGTTTTTCAATATATTGTTTACTATTCTAGTAATATTTTGATTAAATTTAATATAATCATTATTATTAGTTAAGTTTGTTTTAAAATTTACAGTTGTTTCATAAAAATTTAACATAAGAGTCTCATTATTTAATAATATCATGAAATTTTGAATATCGTTAATTTTCATTTTCAATCTAGAGGGAAGTTCTGGATTTATCATTACATTTTGAAAAATATAGCTCAAATTTTCTCTTAATTTGTTATTTTTTCCTTCTTGAGTGAACCAATCATTATAAAGGAAATTTTTTACTTTATCATGATTTTCAAATGAATTTTGCAAGGCTTTATTTGCGAAATACAATTCATGGTTTTTAACAAAAAGGTATTTCTCGTTAAAATTATCCGAAACATCATATAAATAACTAATTATTTTATCTTTCAAATGCAACATAGTTTGATATTTTTTTTTCAATTTAAAAAGCAGATTTAGGGAAATAAAAAATAAAAAACATTTTGATAGTTTTGCAAGTAATTCGTAAAAATTAAAACATAAAAAGAAATTTTCTTCTTTGTATAAGCTTATATATTGAATAATAATTGATGTTATTTCTTTTAAAATGAAAGATATTATATAAATTGTAAAATTATAATCGAAAATTCGAGCTATTAACATCATCAAAATAAAAGAAAAATTATCCCATATATCTAACAATATTTTCAAGTTTTCAGAAAAATAAAAATACAAACAAATATGAGTTAATTCACTAAAGTTTAAAATAGAATAAATTACATAAAAATTTAAAATTAAGAAGATTTTATTGGTAAATCTATTTGAATCTTGAAAAAGGAATAACACACCCACAACAATGAGTAAAATTCCTATAGTTAAATAAAAGCAAACTGAAAGCTTAATTGATTCGAAAAATATATCTGGATTGATAAAATTTTTTAAATTATAATTTGAAATTTCATTTGAATAATAAACTCTAATCTTGGAGATAAATTTTCCGAATTTTTTATTTTCAGACTCATTTTTTTCATTTTTAAGATCATTTCCAAAAATATTATCATAAAATACCGTATTTTCAAATTTAATATAATTTAAACTTTTCAAAAAGTCTTCTGAAATAAACTCAGCAATCTCTTTTTTATTGTTATTTATTTTGTAAAAATTTTCATTAAAAATAATTTGATCTTGTTTGCTTTTATTCATTAAATCTAATAATAACAAGGTATTTTGCTTGTTATTGATAATATTTTTATAATTTTTTATCACTTTTAAGATTGATTGGACTTGAGACAAAAAACCTATATTTATAAAAAAAATAGCAATTAAAATAATAAGGATAATAATTCGATTCCTTCTTATAGTTTCAAAAGAATTTTTAGGTTTGAGTTCTTTAAATAATTCTTCGTTTTTATTAAAAATATCATAATTTTTTTCTCTTTGACTATAATTTCCAAAAAGACGACTGAAGACATTTTTATTGGATTGACTTATTAAATCTTCTGAAATTTTTTCTTCTTGATACATAATTTTCATTTCCAGGTTCTGAATTAATTATTTATTTAATTATATGCTTAAATTTACTCACATGAATTTCTTCAATTAAACATTTTTAAAATAATTGACAATTAAAGAGTAATGATAGATTAATATTAATTTTTGATAATATAAAATAATATGTATAATTTTATCATAATTTTATAATTCACAAACTAAATAAAAAATAAAATTTATATTTAAAATCAAATCATTTATATCATGAATCTTATTAAAAAAGTGAAAACTATTGGGGATTGGGGATTGGGGA
>Ga0194116_10008545_pt1 | contig 10355 bp, 13 predicted proteins | sample TA2MahsurfametaG_4_FD_148617 | JGI IMG/M metagenome (GOLD analysis project Ga0194116, IMG submission 148617) | Freshwater microbial communities from Lake Tanganyika, Tanzania - TA2015008 Mahale S9 surface | ecosystem: Environmental > Aquatic > Freshwater > Lake | place: Tanzania: Lake... | reverse complement strand
CAATCCCCAATCCCCAATCCCCAATCCCCAAAAAATGAATTTTAACTAATTTTATCTATAATATTTCTATATAAAAAAATAAAGATGTATTACCAAGGTCCAAAATTTATGGTTATATAATTATTAATTACTAATTTTATTATAATTAAAAAATAAATCATTTTAATTTTAATTTACAAATAAATTGTTTTTCTTTAAATATAAAATGAAATATTAAAAAAATATTTGATTTTGACATAAAAAATTAAGCGATTGGTTAAAAAACTCTATTTTTTAATGAAAGAGTTATTTTTTTTCAATGATTTCAAGCTTTGACTTTTATTCATATTCATTGATTCATTGGTATTATTTTCAAAATTATTCAATACAAAATCTTGAACATTCAAATTTTCCAATTGTTCACACACTAAAGAAATCAATAAAAGATTTAATTGAATTAATGAATTTTTACTGTTTTTATGAACTTGAGTAGTAGTCCTAATTCTTTTTAAAATTTCCATTTCTTGCGCTTCTAATATCTGCATTTTTTGATCAGCTTCTTCTTTTAATTTATATTCTTCTAATAATTTTTTCTCAAGTTCTATTCTATTTTTATTTCTTTTTTCTATCTTTTAAATTTAATTAAAATCATTTTAAATTATTCTATTAAAAATAAAATATTTTACTTCATTTGCTTTTTTTTTCTCATCTATAAAACATATTTGATTCCTAATATTTTCACATTTTGTTTTATTCATATTATACTCCTCAGCTATTATATAATTGCGGAGTTCTTTATTATATTCTTTTTGAATTTTTAAAAGTTTAAATTCTTCATTCAGCTGACGCAATTTTTCATCTTTTTTCTGTTCTAGTTTATTTTTCTGATAAAATTTTCTTTCTAAATTAATCTGTTTTTGAATTTCAATTTCTCGATCTCTTTTTTCTTTGAGCTCCTGTTTTATTCTCAGACTTTCTTGTAATTGGATTAATTGATTCATTTTTTCATTGGTTTTATTTTTAGTATTCGAGATTTTTTTTAAAGTCTAAATAAAGGATTGTTTTTTTAATTAATCATAGAATTTTTTTATTAGAAATTACTTTATTTTCCTCTGAATTTAATAATTTTAAACGATTGAATAATAATTGAGAATCTTTTTCAGCTTGTTTTCTTTCATTCCTCATCATTGCAACTCTTCTTTGAAGCTCAAGCATATATTGATCATCGTTCTCATATTCTTCAGGCTCAGGCTGAATAAAATTATTATCCTGATTTTCTTTCTCTATCATCTCTTCTTCTTGTTCATAAATTTCTTCATTCATTTTTTTTGAATTTTAATTTAATTTCTTTCAAAAACTTTATTAATAAAGTAGAAAATTTTTCTAACTTGTTCAAAAGTTAGTTAGTGAAATAATAAAACAAAATAAATTAATAGATGTAAATTTTTTATTTTATTAAATATTCCGATATAATTATTAAAAATTAGAATTTCGGAATATTAAATATATACATAAATTTTAATTAACTAATAAAGATTATTATTTTAGATATTATTAATTAATATTAAAATGATATATTTAAATTAAATTCCGTTGCAATTGTCTAGTCAAGAATTAAAATTTTGGTAAATTCTTAAATAAGGAATCATATAAGTTACAATGAAAAAATTCAGATACTTTGATAATAAATTCCTCAGTATTCAAATATTTATCTTGGGCAACACTGAAATTTATTGATAAAAATATTTTACTTTGGATTATCATATACACATATTGCCAAATCTTTTGTCATAAACCCTTTTTCAACTGTTTCTATAACAGAGGCTTCTAAAATTTCAGAAAATTTAAGTAAACTTTCATTTTTATCAGCTTTGGCTCTATAATAAAGAGCTTTGCTCCAAGCAAAAATTGATGCGATTGAGTTTGTAGAAGTAGAACCACCCTGAAATTTGAAAATTTTAGAAATTAAATAAAATATCTCTTAAAAATGCAAAATAACATGAAATGTTGTAATTAATTTTTCCGAAATAAATTGAATTTCTTTGTTCAAAATCATCAAGTTAAATGAATAATTACTTTTCTATATAAAATAAAATGCCTATGCACTGTACCATGAGCAGCTTCAGTTAAAATATAACCTTCAGGTGAATAAAGCACACTTGTCATAAGTCCAAGAGATCCATAAGCTTGAGCGATGAAATCTGATTGAACATCTCCATCATAATTTTTAGCAGCCCAAACATATCCTCCTTCAGATTTAACTGAATTGCAACCATATCATCGATTAATTTATGTTCATACCAAATATTATTTTTTTCGAATTTTTCCTTATATTCATTTTTATAAATTTTTTCAAAAATATTTTTAAACTGACGATCATAAATTTTTAAAATTGTATTTTTTGTAGTAAAATAAAGAGGATATCTTTTTTCTAAAGAATATTTGAAACAAGAATGAGCAAATGAGGTAATTGACTCATCAGTATTGAACATGATCAATACAATACCTGTTTTATTTTGAAAGTCATAAACTTCCATTTCATGAATTTTCCCTTCGCAATTTTCATTGACTAATATAATCTTCCCCCCTTTATTAATATTTAATTCAGTAGCTCTATATTGGTCACCAAAGGCGTGTCTACCTATAATGATAGGCTTTTTCCAATTCTTAATATAACGAGGAATGTTTTTGATTATTATAGGTTCACGGAAAATAGTGCCATTTAATTCATTTCTAATTGTTCCATTTGGAGATTTCCACATTTTTTTGAGTTTGAATTCTTTTACTCTTGCTTCATCTGGAGTAATTGTTGCACATTTGACACCAATCCCAAATTTTTTAATTGCTTTAGCAGCTTTCAAAGTAACTTGATCATTTGTTTTATCTCTATTTTGTATTCCTAGATCAAAGTATTCAAGTTTTAAATCGAGATATTTTAATATCAACTAAAAATTTTATGAATAATATAAGTAATTATTTTTGTTTAATATAAGAAATATAAGACAAAATTATTTTTATTCTAAGATATATTAAATTTCTCTTTATTAATTTGTAAAGATTAATTAAAGCTTTATCTTAAAATGCCAAGTATTATAAAAAATGCTTTTAATTATTTTGAAATATAAGTCGCGTTACATTTTCTTTTATCAAGGCCCATATAATTCTTGTCATTTCATCACCATCTAAATCAACTATCGGATTTTCCACTTTTATTTTTGGAATATTTCTTTCCATGTGATTATTTAAAATAAAAAATTTTACACAGTTTATAAAATAATCATTGTAATATCCATAATAATATAAACTTGGAATTTATAAAATTAAAATTAAAAGTAGAGAAGATTAATCATTTATTTAATTTTGAAATAATCATTTACACTATAATTAATAATTAATTATTACTTCAATATATTATTATAAATCTTTAACAAATAAATAAGTCGCTCAATTAGATAATTTCTTTATGTAACAATAATCCTATATCATCATATAAGTATAATTGTATTAATTATATTCTTATTAATAAAAATTTAAATTCAATATATCATAAATTTAATATAATTTGAGATCAAAAATGTCAGAATCAGCAGCATTTTTAAATAAAAAAACAAATAGACCTGCTAATAATATGAGCGAAAATTTAAATTTATATCAATTCAATCCTAATCAAATGTACAGAGAATCAGGTAAAATTTATTTTTTTTAATTTTTAGGGAATTATCCAAATCATTCAATTTCGGGAATGGTAAGCGAACTAAAAGTTATGATCATAAACTTTTTGATAAATAATCGAATAAAGTTATATAGAATGAAATTTAATGCTTATATTAAAAAACTTTTAATGCTTTTACAAAAATTTTTTAAAAGAACATATAGAGGTGAAAGCTTGTTATTTAAAATCTATTTAATTTTTAAAAAAGAGTTTGACAAGAAAAATTATTAATTTTAAAAATAATAAACATGCATCACAGAAAATCCATAATTTCATTTTCTCTTTTATGAAAAATTTATACATTTAAACCAACTTCAAAAAAAAATTATTTTTATAAATTTTAAAGTAGAAATTGATGGTGTTTTTAAGTTAATTAAAGAGAGAAGAAATATAATGGTATGTTACGTAATTTTATAATTATGGATTTAAAATGGTGCTTCACATTTAAATTAAATTTCTTTGATCATTTGTTATAAAAATTTAACTTGAAAAAATTATTTTATTTTAATTTCAATTATTTTTAAACTAAATCATAGCAAGTTTTTCAATCTCAAAGTTCTTTTTTTCTTTTATTTAAAAAAATTAATTGCTGTTTTTGTTAATAATAAAAATATAATTAATTTGATAAAATTAGCCGCAGAATATCATTAATCAACCCAATATCCAACAAAGCATTCATCAAACACAAATGAATTTTCCTAATAATCAAATTTTAAGAACAAACAAAAGTAAATTGATAAAAACAATTTTTGAGAATATTAAACAATTTTCAAGAGTAGATGAACAAAAAGATATTTCGAAACCTATAATAGAAAATTTAAAAAATTTTTCAATTGAAGAATTTTCCAAGTTTTTTCAAGTTCTTGCTAATACTCAGCATTTGCTAAATACTGATGCTGCTTTATTAAATAAAAACAAAGACTTTATTTTCATAGACGATAAAGTTTTAGATTATAATGAAAAGGAAATTTTAAGCTTAGAAGAGACGAAGAATGAAGATGAGATTAATATTAATAAATTCATTAAAAGAAATGATTTATTTTTAAATAATCTAATTAAAGAAAAGTTAGGAAACACTTTTGGTAATAGTGTATTTAATTCGACTAAAACCTCAAACCAAAGCAATTCTCCAAATGGTAGTGTTGGGAAAATTGTAGATAATACCTTTATATATGAAAATACTATCAAAAATATAAAAAAAAGAATCTCAGTAAAGTCTTCGGATGGGTTTAGAAAAAGAATCTTAAAAATGCAAAACCTTTTGAATTTAAATGAAATTTATGGCTCAAAAAATTTGGATTCTTTTTATAATGGAATAAGCGAAAACATCACTAATTTAGATGAATACAGTAACACTAATTTTAACACTTCCAATAATAAAAATTTGGAGCTTAATGAAAAAAGTGAAATTTCTGAGATAAGCGATTCAGATAATACTTCACAAAAATCAAAGCAAAATTGTGATTTTTTGAATGATATAAAGAAATTTGTTAAATTACATATAAAGTACATTTATACAAATAATTTAACCAATATCGAGAAAGAAGATAAAATAATCTTGGATTTTTTATTTGAAAATATTAATGAATATTTATATGAAATAATCAAATTTTGGCTTTACCAAGAGTTCTTATCTATTAGTGCTTCTAGTATTCCATCTGTTGTTATAAGATTCGATACTATTTTAAATGAAATAATTTTGAGATTAGAAAAGCAAGAAATCTTAAGGCATTCCAATTTTACTTTTGAAAATCTCTACAATTTTCTATCAGAAATTCCTCAATACAACGAAAAAGTAATAGATTTTTTGATCAAGCATTATCCTTCTGTTTCCACTTTTAATGATCTTAATTTCTCAATTGCAGAAGGAAGTTTAAATGCGACTTCTGACCTGGAAAAGGAAGCAGAAAAAAATGATGAATTGTTCATCAATCTAATTTTCTTAATATATAAAAAAATTAAGAAAAAACTTTTACAATTGAATCAATTGCTATCTAGCACTGAAAATTTACAAAATCAAAACACTAATGGATTGTTTAATGAAAAAGCATTGAAATCTAAATACTCAGACTTATTAGAGAAATTAAAATTAGTAATATTTAATCTTTCATCTATTGATAATGAAAAAATTTTAAAAGCAAGAATAAAATTTATTTCAACTAAAATATTTCCATTGGAAAATAAGAAAGAAATACATGAATTGTCCAAAAGGCAATTTGAATCGCTTATTAAATACACTGAAACGCCTGTTAATAATAATTTTTTGCTATCTAAATACGGACTTTATTTTTATTTGAGCTTTAAGTATCCAGATCATTTTATTAAAGATTTCATAACAGAATGCCCGAAAATTTATAATCAATGCACTAGAGCAGTTTGCGAGAAATTGGATAAAATTATAGAAAGAAGTAATCTAAAAGCACTTAGTATTGAAAGCTTGATAAATTTTGTAAAAAATTGTGCTGATAATTGCACAAGCTTAGTTTTATTAGTAATGAAAAACATAAAATCTGATATAGGTTCTGAAAAGCTTTATAAAGAAATATTGAACTTTTATCATCGAAGTGGAAAGCCTTTAGAAATATTACTAATGTTAAGTTTGAAAATAAACAATTTTTTTATTTATGTGTACGAAAAAATAAGAATATTTGAGAATTTTCCTGATGATAATCTTGATTTAATTTTTAATGAAATTAATAATAACGCCAAAGATGATGCTATTCTTAGCTATCTAAAAAAAGATGAAAATATAAATCAAAATTTAGAGAAAATAAATTCTTTAATTTTGGGAAATATAAAAGATAAAATTATATTTTATATTATATTCTTTATTGAAGAATATATAATAAAAAAAACTATGCATATAAATAAATTAAATTTTTTTATTAAATATCTCGAAAAACTTTCCATACACACAGGTTCAGAAAAATTAAATGAAAATTTAAATTATTTATTAGAATTAATAAAACTCAAAAACATCTCGGATATATATTTTTTTCAATTAACGAATTATTTTTTAGACTATTTCAAAGACTCTTCAGCAAGAAAAATCATTATGAGTAAATAAAAATCTTTTAACATTTAGAAAAATTAATGGTTTATTTAGAAGAAAAAAATGCTGATTTTTCGGAAAATGCTTTGGATGAATTAATCAAAATAATAAAGAGGAGTATTGTCGATTCCAAAGATATATTTACATATTTAAATGAAAAAGAAAAAAATATTGTGAGATCCAAAGACTTGATTTTATTTAGTGACATTTGAAAAAATATTGATATTCCAATGATGTTATAATTATTGCTATAGAATAATTAATAAATTTAATAAATATAAAATATTTAAAAGTATATATTTTTATGTATAATTAAAAGACCTTTGAATGAAATTTGATCGTTTCTATTTTTAGCATGGCTTGATTATTTTTTTATATTATTGAATATTTAAAAATACAGAATTTATCTAATTTAGGTTATGACAATAAAATTTATGTTCAAATTTTGCTTTCTAATTGTATCTTGAATAATTTCTATTAATTGATTAGCTTTTTTAACAATTCCATCATAATATTTGACATTGTCATCATAATTACTGCAGTTTGCTGCTTTTAATAAATCTAGATTTGTTTTCATTTCAAATAATTGAATTTTTACTAAATTCACTCTATTAATATAATCTGAGAATCTGATTATCAACTCTTGTCTTGTAAAGACTAAATCATTGCTAAATGTAAACATTTCATACTTAACTTTATGTATTTCAAGATTTAATTTTTTCAAAAAAACTAAATTATCTAAACATTGATAGCAAATTTTCTGATAATTTGGATCCTGTGATTGCAAGCTTAAAATATATGATAATGTATTTAAATCTTCTTCATCAGGATAAGTAATTTTATAGATTACTATTGAATAATCATCTTCTACTGTTATATTGGTGGAATTATTATTTGCTAAGTTTTGTGAATTTGAAATATTTGAAGAATTATTATTTGTAATGTTTTCCAAATGACTTGAATAATTAGTTGAATTTTTATTTGTAATATTTTCAAAATGACTCGAAGAATTAGAAGAATTTTTATTGGTAAAGTTTTCAGAATGACTTATGAATTCCGATTTATTTTGATTAATTTCAATAATGTTTTTGGAATAATTATTAATTAAAATAGAATTGTTTGCTTTTGTTGAAGTTGAGTTAACATCCTTTAAATTTGATTTATTCTTTTTGTTTTTCTCAAAATTCGTATAATTCATATATTTCAAAGTGCTATTTATTGATTCTAATTAATAAATAAGAATAATTTTTAAAGTATTATTTATATTGCGTCCAAAAATTTTACCTTTTATCAATTTATTATTCTTTTCTGTGGAAACTGTTACAGTTTTATTCTGTGTTTTATTAGAATTTTTAATTAAAACAGTATAATTTTCTCCATGAATCAATTCAGATTTTTCTTCAATTTTTGTAGAAATTATTTCATTTTGATTCTGAATTTTTGAATGATTAGATTTATTTTTAATTAGTGTGAAGTTTTCAAAATGACTTAATTTAGACTTTTCAACATTTTGTTTTTTTATGGAAAAATTGAAATTTTTATGCTGAGTTGAGTTTATTATTTCCTTAACAATAGTAAAATTACTAATAAAATAGTTCTTTTTTGTTGAGTTCTTATAATCATTAGTTTGGCTTATATTATTTAAAACTTTCATTGTCACATTGCTTTCAAGAATATTTTTATTAAAATGAGTTAAATTTTTATTATAATTTTCACTAGTTGAATAAGTATTTATAGAAGTGTTACCTGTTGAAGAATTATAATTTATAGAAGGTCCTTTTTTTATTATGAAACCATTTATTTTAAAATTATTCGTTTTATTTATTGTTTTGATATGATTATTCAAAAAAATTTTAAGATTGTTATTAAGTTGCACTTCCTTATCTACTACTCGAGTTTTATTACTTTCAAACCTTTGTATAAGGTTAATTTTATCAAGATCAATTTTTATATCTTTATCATTTGTATTTAGCAAATCTCTTCGCAGAACAGGATTTTGGGATTCTTGAGAATCTATCAATTTTTTATTAAGAGTCATGTTTATTTTGATGTAGCAAACATCTTCACTTGTAGAGTTATTATTAGTATTATTATAATCATTAACAAAAAAATTTTTACTGAATTTTGTTTTTTTTATTATGAGGTCCATATCATTGATAAAAGTAATATTAAGAATTTTAATATCTACAATATAAAGAAAATTATGAAAAATATTACTTAAATCTAAATCTTCCTCATACGTGTTATCATCATCAGGTAGAACATATTCTAATTTTGGAATAAATTGAAATTCGTTTATTTAATTTACTTTTTTTCTTTATATATATAAAGATTAGAACATCAGAGTAGATTTTAAATTAGATAAACACAAAAAAATTATTGATTTTTTTAAGTGGAGAAAATTCAGAAAAAAATTTTTTATTTGATAATTTAATGATTTATAAAGTGTATTATGATTATTATTATTACTCTTATAGAATTTATTTGATATCGAGTTAAGTCCTAATACATTCATGTTTTTTAATTCGGTATTCAATTTCCGGAATTTGTCTAATTTAAAATAAAACTTATAAAATAATAATATCAAATTAAATCAAATTAAATGGGTAAAACAATGCTATAATAATACTGATTTCTGATTTATATTTCGAAAGTTTATTCTCGATGTTGGATTTTGAATTTGAAAAAAAAGAATTTGCAACGAATTTTAATGGCCTGATTTCATGTAAGCAAAATGCTATTAACCAAATATAAATATTTGAAATAAAAAACTTCATTTTACGCAATTATAATAGTTTATAAATATATATTTAAAAAACAAAAATATTCTTTTTTAATAAAAAATTCACTGATTTTTTATTTTCAAAAGTAGATTTTTAACCATAGTACATTTAGGAGGAAATTTGATTGCTATAGAGTTATAATAAAGAATATTTTAGCTGTTAATAACGAAAAATATGTATAAATTAAAAGATGAAGTTATTACCTTTTTACTTTAAATTCTTAAGTTCTTTTAATTTCTATTGTATTAAATTTTTTATTTTTAATATTTTATACTATTTAAACTATTTCATTAAAAAATTGAAGTAAAAAATAATTATGTATTTGAAAAGGAATAGAAGAAATTAACATCCATTTAATGTATTTATAATAAAAATTTTATTATCAAAGGAATAATAAATGAGGAAGAACTTTAGATTTATTATAACGATTAAAACAAGTTATTTTCATTTAATTATTTTTGGGAATTTCAGATCTTCAGCGATATTGACTAAATGTCAAATTTACTCGCATAAAAAATAATTTTATAAAGTTTCTTTATATTCTTAATAATAATATTTGAGATTTTTATCAATATTCTTTATTATTGATTTTTTAAATATAAATAATTTAATCAATTTATTACAGAGTTTACAAATAAATCAATGTTCATAATTTAAAATGAACTATAATATAATTTGAATAATTTGTTAATTTATAAATAATTTTTTTTTTCTTAAATAAGATTATGTTTAACCTATCATAGAAATTATTAGAAAGATAAAAATAAATTTTTATTCATTAAAATTTAAATTCTAAAAATAGAATTTTTTAAAAATCTTCTTTTAAATG
>Ga0194116_10008544_pt1 | contig 10356 bp, 5 predicted proteins | sample TA2MahsurfametaG_4_FD_148617 | JGI IMG/M metagenome (GOLD analysis project Ga0194116, IMG submission 148617) | Freshwater microbial communities from Lake Tanganyika, Tanzania - TA2015008 Mahale S9 surface | ecosystem: Environmental > Aquatic > Freshwater > Lake | place: Tanzania: Lake Tanganyika... | reverse complement strand
TCCCCAAGAATTATCAATCTTTTAAAATTTTAATTTAGGCTTATGCCCTTTTTTCACAAAAAATTTTTCAAGTATAAAGAATTGAGATAAGTTTTTCATATCTTTAAAAAATTTTAAATTTGATTCGATAATTTCGTTAATTATAATGGCAAATAAATAAATAATATTTTAAAATTATAAAAATTTTCATATTGAAAATTAAATTTTAAAATATTTATTTTAAATATTTCTGATTAAAATCAATAATGGACAGAAAGGAGTCATTTATCGAAAATCCTGGACAATTCGAGAAAATTGAACAAATATTACTTGACTTAATTCCAAGTTTACCAGAAGCAAAAGAATTTTGCAAACTTACTTTACCAAATGGAGAAGAATTTCAATTACCAATTTTAAAAGGAACAAATGGGCCTCCGATGATAGATATTCGTTCTCTTCATGATAAAACAGGATACTTTACATTTGATCCTGGATATACTTGTACTGGAAGTTGCTCTTCTCAAATTACTTTTATAGATGGTGATAAAGGAATTCTTAGATATCGCGGTTATCCTATAGAAAAATTAGCTGAAATATGCTCGTTTGAAGAAACTTGTTATTTATTATTGTACGGAGAACTCCCTTCAAGAAAGGATCTGGAGATTTTTTGTGAAGCAATGAAAGATGAAATGCTAATTCATGAGCAGTTAATTAGCTTTTATAAAGGATTTCAAAAAGGTGCGCATCCTATGGCAATTTTAGTTGGTGTTGTAGGAGCACTTTCAGCATTTATGCATGATGGACTTGATCTAAAAAATAAAGTAGAAAGAGAAAAAACAGCAATAAAATTAGTATCAAAATTTCCAATGATTAGTGCTTTAGCATATCGTACTGCTATGGGATTACCAATAATTTATCCAAAACGAAATCTCACCTATACTCAAAATTTTCTTTATATGATGTATTGCGATAAAACTGATATTGAAAATTATAAAGTAGATGAGTTTTTAGCTGATGTTCTTGACAAGATTTTAGTATTACATGCAGATCATGAACAAAATGCTTCTACAGCCACAGTTAGAATAGCTGGATCATCTATAGCAAATCCTTATGCTTGTATTGCAGCTGGAATTGCTTCATTATGGGGACCTGCTCACGGTGGTGCAAATGAGGCTGTTTTGGATATGTTAGAAAAAATTGGAAGTATTGAAAATATTCCAAAATTCATAGAAGATGTAAAAGCTAAAAGGGATGGAGTTAGACTTATGGGTTTTGGTCATAGAGTTTACAAGAATTATGATCCGAGAGCAAATTTGATGAGAGATTTATGTCATAAAGTATTGGATTATTTGGAAGTTAAATCAGATCCTTTTATGAAGATGGCTGTAGAATTAGAACGTATTGCTCTTAGTGATGAGTATTTTATTAAGAGGAAATTATATCCAAATGTTGACTTTTATTCTGGTATTGTCCTCAATGCTATTGGAATTCCAAAATCTATGTTCACTGTTATATTTGCTCTTGCAAGATCTATTGGATGGATTGCTCAATGGAGAGAAATGATTTCGGAATCAGTAATCAGGATAGGAAGACCAAGACAACTTTATGTCGGTTACGATAGAAGAGAAGTCAAATCTGTTGGTAGCAGATTAGATACTTTTGAAAATAAATCTGACATAAAGCAAAGATCCAATCGAAGAAGATTTTCAGTTACTAAGCCTTAATATTTTCATTTTATAAAATAAGACAATATAAAATTTTGGGATTTTGTTATTTAATTTTTTTTCAAAATATATTATGAAAACAATTTAAAAATTTGAAAAAATTATATAGTTATAATATATTAAATGATTAAGTATTATTTGTAATATATCATAAATTTGGTTTAAAAAATATTTAAGTTTTTATAAATGAAAATTTTTTTAAACAATTCAAATATTTAGCTATTAAAAACTCATATTAATTCTAAAATAGAAGAAAAATAAACTTTATTTAAATTATCAAAAAAATTAAACAAATATAGTTATTAAACAAATATAGTTCACATTCAAATAAAAGATGATTTATATATAAAATTAAAATGTTTATTAATTTTAGAAATTGAAGTTTTTTTATTTTACTAAAAATTTGGGTTTTTAAATTCTCAAAATAAAATCCTCAACAACAAAAACTTCTAAAGATAAGAATTTAGAGTTATAATTTGAATTTTTTTTAATCAGTTTACCAGAATGGACACCAACCAAGATATGATTGACTTAAGTTTTCATGGGAAGTAGCTTGTCTAATTAACCTCTCAACTTGATTTTTGACATCCAATTGATTTTTTTTATTAAAATCTGTTCCTTGTAGTTTATCTGAAATTCTTTCTAATACTATTTTTGCTATTTTATTTAGCTCTTCCGATTCAATTTCGTCTTTAAATTAAAAAATTAAATTAATTCGAAATTTTCAATTAATTATCATAAAATATAAAACATTTAAACTTTAAGAAAAATTTTAATTGAATACCTCTCTCTTCAAATAAATTGAATAATTGTCTTTCAGTACTCTCCATTTTTCTTCTCCTTGGTTCATCTTCGTAATTTTCTTCATTTTCAAAATCAACTTGAATTTTAGGTATGTGCTTTACAGATTTATTTTTTTTATCAATCATCTCTTCTGGTCTGTCTTTTCTTAAGCTTTGTGATGTAATTTTTTCTAAATATTTTTAATTTGATATTGTAACTTTTAAAAACTAATTATTTGTTTATTTATCCTAATTTTTAAACAAAAATTGAAGAAAAAAATTTTATTTGTTTATATAATTTACCTTCTTGATTGATTCCTTTTTTAATTCTGGAGCTTTTTAATATAAATGGTATTAACAATCTAAACGAAATCAAGGGATCATGAACAAAAGAGGCAAGTATAGCGATAAGTGAATCTTTATTTGATCTTAGAACTCTCATCACATTCTCACAAGTCATTCTAAAAGTGCCTTCAATTCCACTTACTTCAAGAGCTTTAATCAGCATTCTAGTCAGCCTAAAAGGAACTCTTTCTGGATGCTTTTCTCTTTTCATAGCAACTTCGAAACAATCTCCAAAATCTATATGAATAATTTTTCCTGAATTTCTATCAAGCATCAGATTACTTGGATGTCTATCACCCAAGCCAAGAATATAACCAACCATAGACATAACTGCTAAGCTTCTTGAATAATTTGTTCTTCTATCAAGCCATGCTTCTGAGTTTTTACTCTTTTTCCAAAGAATTTTATATAAATCTAATCCCATGGTATTTTGCAAAGCATATTTAAAAACTTCTAATTTATTCATAAAAGGTCCAGTTTCGAATTTAGGATAAATAGTAAATACAATTTTATATTCAACTTTTTCAATAATTTTATTTGAAATTCTGTATTCTCTAATCAATTGATAAAGAGTATCGCAATTTGGAACCCAGCCAATAATTCCAGTATTATGTGATAAAGGGATTACTGGAAATCTCTTAATAAATAAGTTTTTATCAGCAGTATCAGTATCATTTGCAAGTAAAGTATTGACAAGCCCGAATAGCTGCATCGCTCTTTCATCTTGTCGAAGATCTTCATGTCCTTTTAATAAAAACATATACTCTTTTTCATCACTCCCATAAATAATTAGCCTTCTTGGATGTTGTTTAGAGCTAAGTACTGTAAGCTGTTTTTCAAATCCCCTGATTTTAATAACCGGATACCCACTCTTGTAAAGTCCTGGAATACATATTTGTGATTCCTTAAAATTATAAAGTTTTGGAGAAACATTTTCAAGATCTAAATATTTCACATTCTTACTAATATCAATAATATTGGTGAAAATAGATTGATAAATATCCCAAGCTTGTTTAATTTCAAGCTCATTTTTAGATTCGATATAGCGCTTGATGAAATTTTCAGCATCATTCAAATCTGCATTATAAAGCTGATGGAAATGAATTTCATTCATTGTTTCTGGTTTATTATGCATTTTATCATGCAATTCCATAAGAACTTTAATCATTCCTTTGATATCATTAGACTGATAATACAATTTAGCAGATTCTTCAATTGCCTCACCCCAGTCTTCATGAAGAAGCATTGCACATCTATTCAATTCATCAATAATAAGTGAGCATTCCTCAATTAAAACTTTATATTTCAATCTCATATCTTCTAAAATTAGTTCTGCTGCATTTCTTCTCTTTTTTGATTTTGACTTGTTCATTACAATTAAAGGATAAATCAATGCTCTTGGATGATTATTGCCAATCTTTTTCAGTAATTTTACAAGCGAATTTTTTATTCTCTCATCAATGATAATAACTCTTGCAAGTAATTGCGGAATTACTAAAAGCCAAGAATCTAAATCAATTTTATTAATTGCACTGTTTATTAAATCATCAATTTCTTCTTTGTCTCCCATTAGAAACCAAACGTCAATTAAACGTAATAAGTCTTGTAAAGTTTTAGATATATTTGTGCCTCCTATACAAACTGAGTTAGTAAAGCCACTTAAACTATTACATGCATAATATATTAGATTATTTGAATTTTTATTTTCTATTTGTGAACTAAGCAAATAATCAAAAAATTTATAATTCAATAATCCATAATTGTGCCAGGCTTTGTAATTTTTTCTGTCATATTTAGTGGAAAGTTGAAGATCAGATAAAATGGATTTTACAATACCTTCATTTAGGTTTTTATCATTTTTCTCAATATTCCATATCCCATAGTAAGAGTATATTTTACTTTTTAATTCATCGTTAATGAATGAAATTTCTTCATCAATTATTTTTTTTAAATTTTTTATTGCAAGTTCTTGATTGTTATTCTCCCAAAGACATTTATTAATATTTAACTCCACTTTTATTTGGATTGATTTTTCCAAATGACCCAGTTTTCTTTTAATTCTATTTAATACATGCAAACAAGTTGTAAATTTGTCTTCTTTTCTGCAAATTTTTGCTAGATCTAAATGATTTTTATAATCTTCATCTAAATTAAAAACTAAACTTCGAATAGCAAGGATTTTATTATAAGAATCAATCTCTTTATCTACAATTTCAAGTCTTTGATCCCATTTTACTTTTAAATTTTCTTTGGAAATTTTAAAATTTTTTTCTTTGCCTTCATTCATGTTTATTATTTCTTCTAATTCATATAAATGCTCATTTTCTAAAAGAAGTTTATATGCTCTTCCATAAGATTCAGACAATAAAGTTTTTAAAGAGTCATCTATAATATTACGGGCTTTATCAATATACACTTTGGCATCATCGTATTTCTCTTCTTTTATAAAAATAACCGCTTTGTAGAAATTCGTTTCATATATATCTTCTTCATTTTCAGGATCAATTCTATCAACATAATAACTTAATTTATCCCATTCACTTAGATTCAAACTAGCTTTTGAAATCATTGGAGACATTTTATTTAATAAGTTTTCATTTTCATATTTTGAGTTCTCTTCTGTTTCTTCTGCCAAATTTAGCAAAGATTCCCAATCACATAGTCCATCTAAACATTGAAATTTTCCTTTAAGTAAATCAGTATTATAATTATTATTTTCTGTTTTTAATTTTCTATTGTATACTTCCAAGGCTTCTTTCCATTTATGCAATTTCAAATACCAATCATCTTCATTTATTATTTTATTATTTTGTTGAGCCATTTTCAATATTCCTATAGCGGCTTCTGGTAATTTAAGTTCATAATACAATGAAATTAACTGTTCCAAAGTATTAAAATCATTGTTATTCCTGAAATCATTTTCTTTGTAATATAGAGCTTTGGCATGAGCTTTACAAAAATCTGCAACATTTCCTAACTGTGAAAAGTTTATAAAATCGATATGATTCTCCTCTCTTTCAACAAATTCAGCTAAATTTAGAATTGTTAGCAAAATTTCATTTGGAGTTTTTTCGTTTGTTAGTGCTATATTCAAAAAGTTTTTTATATTTAGCTTGTGATAATCATTAAGAGTTCTCCAGCAACTTACAAAAGCATAATTATAGAGTTCATTTAATAATGGAGTATAATAATCCGCAACATTATGACAATAGTATAAAGCATAACTTGGTGATTGTTCAAATAAAATTTTAGAGGTGGATTTAAACCATTCAATCCAGTCCTCTTCTATTGAGCAGTTGACAGGATCAAATTCTTTAATCAACAATTCTTTATTTATTTGAGATTTTCTTGTTTTAGATATATTCTCTCTTGATTCTCCATAAGAATCTGTTCTATTTTTCTCTAATTTTATTCTAGGCTTTTCTGATACTTCACAATTTCTATTTTCTATTTTTTCTATAATCTCGTCTGTGTCAAGTATTTTTTTTATAGTTTCGAATTTAGAAGTTAGATTTATATTAAGTGATCTTACATTTCGAATAATTATTGGAAGGTAAATTAAGAAATCGTTTCTTAATTTACTAAACATATTGAGGAATAAACTCATAACTTTTTCATTATTATTAATATTGTTTTCTAAATATTTCAAAAGAGCACTAACTATTTTAGGTAAATATTGGTGAAAATTAGGTAAATGTATGATATTTTCCAAAAAAGTGAAAATTTCGTTATCACGATTACTATAGTCATCAATGTAATTTGATTCTTTTTGTCTATTGGATGCTTTAATAAAGTATTCATTATTTAATATATGAGAATTGTTTAAATATTTTATAGTTTCTGGAATAATAACGCTTAAATAGTTTGAAAGCTTATAGGCCATAATAGTAAAACAATTGAAGACACATCTCAATGTAATGGTTTGGTTATTATAATTGCTATTCAAGCCTAAAGAATCTTGAATTGAAACATTGCTTAAATTACTCGTGTTTAAAAGAGAAATCAATGAAGGAATTAAATGTGGGAAATATAATTCAATTTCATCTAAAAATTCTTCAAGCATTTTGGTTAATATTGAAAATACCAAACGCTGAAATTCTTTTTCCTGTATATATTTTTCTATTGTATCTAAAACTTCTTTAATATAATGTTTAAAACTATTTTTAAAATTTTTGAGAATAATCAAAATATTATCAAATATATTTTTTTTATAATTGATCTCAAATTCATCAATTACGCTTATCAGAGTAGGCAAAATCAACTCTATAACAGGATGATCCGAATCTTGTAAGGACTTCAGCAAAGGGCTTAAAATTCCCAATACTTGAACACTAGTTTCAGGAATAGAATTATCTTTTAAAATATTCATTAGACACCTTACTGCATGATAAGTACAAGGATCAAGTTCTTGATCAACTATTAATTTCTGAAAATCATAAATTTTCTTTTTGGAAACTAAATTATTATTAAGCCTAAATTCTGAATTAGTTTTATTGTTTTTTATCAGATGTTGCCTTTTGTGAGCAATGATTTCTTCATCATCATAGTTATTATATTCATCAATTTCGTAATTTTCATTTATAAAATTGTTTTCTATTTTATGAATTGACCATATTTTTTCCAATTTATCAGGATCCATGGCCCCAATAAATCCAAAAATTTTCAAAGAATATAATCTGGAAACTTTGTTATTTTCTTTAATTAAAATTTGAATTAATAAATTAATTAGTTCAGGATAATCAAAGTAAATCTTCCATTGGACATCTGAATTTTCCAAAATTGATAAAATAGTTTTTAATGAAATTTCTTGCTTTACAATACTTGAGCTATCTTTTAGACTTTCAATGCAAATTAAAATAATTTCTTTATAATAATCTTCATTTAGGTTTTTTTTATGTTTACTATTAGAAACAAGTTCTGAGACAATATTCAAAATGGAAATATTCAATATATCATTCGAGTTATTTTTCAAAATTTTTATTAAAGTTGAAAATATCAACTCTACATAATCTAAAATATGTCCACCAGCATATTTTACGAAATAATTCAAAAGTATTATTGCTTCTTCTTTATCATTCAAATCAATAGATAAATCTAAAATATTAAATATATCCAAAATGCTTTTTTTTATAAAAATTATAATTGTTGTGTAATTTTCTTGCAAGATTCTCCCAATAACATTTACAACTTTTTCTCTTAAATTATTATCATTTATATTTAATATAAGAGTAAGTTTATTAAAAAATTTATTTGAGGCCAAATATTTGTCATATCTCGAGTCTAAATTAGTAATTACAGTTATTTTGATTTCATCATTTTGTTCTGATAAAATTAAATTTAAATAACTATCCATAATAATGTTAATCATATATTCAATATCATTGTCTATTTTTATTTTTGAATTTGCGAACGGAATCCAAGGTGCTGTAGCTAAGTTAATGCAATTTTCTTTAATTAAATTATCATTTCCTTCCAAAAATTTCAAGCAATAAATTTGATAAAAATTCAATATATCTTTTGCAAAGCAAGGGTGAGAAATTTGCTTTAAAAAAACTAAAGCATTTTTGGTCATAGAAGAAATGATTCTTTCATAATCATTTTTATTATTTTTGGCATTAATCAGATAATCAATTATGCTTTTCCTAGCAGAATTAAGGTATTCTTTAGAATTAAAATTCCTTAATGGATTGGAATTTTTCCTTGTTGTTGTGAAAGAAGTTTCTAAATTATCTATTTCGCTTTTATTATAAACAAAACTAGTTGAGTTCTGATATTGAATTGTCATATTTGTGTTAGTTACATCTTCTAAATTAAGAGTTTTCATGTAAATTAAGGAATCCTTTAAATAAAACTTTCTATTAGAAATAATGATTGAAATTATATTCAAGATGACAATTAATATTTTAACATGGTCTATGCTATTTTCTTCAAAATTTGAAAGAAGTTCATTTAGAAAAATACAATGCGATTCATAAAATCCTGATTTAAACATATTGATTAAAACATCTTCATAGCAAACGCTTTGCAAAACATTATTGCTATACTTTTTCATAAAATCTGCTAGTAATTCAAAAACACTAAGTGAAAGATTGGAAGAATTTTTGTCTATTTCGATTTTTGAAATTTTAAGAATTAAATTCACATATTGATAGAATTTTTCTCTTGATATTATTATGCTTAATTTTCCCAGCATTATCATTATCTGAGACTTTATTTGAGTTGAAGGTTTATTGTTTAACAACTGAACGTAAAAATTTAAGAAACTTTCACAAAATTCTGATTCAAATACATGGATTAGATATTCTGCAAAATAAACAATATTATCTATAATGAATATTTTAATTTGACTGCTTTTATTATCTTTGTGTTTATTAAGATATTTGATAACTTCAGTATATTTCTCGTTGAAGAATTCTCGTCTTGCCATACAAGATTTAAATAGGAGTATAATTCCGTGAATGACATTTGGGTCACTGGAATCCATGTTTTTTTCAAGTTTATTAAAAATTTTTCTTGTGTATTCTTCTCTGATTTTATCTGATTCATTAAATGATAAAATCAAAATTTTTTTTTAAAATTTATAAAATTATCTTCTTATTTTAAAAAGATTAGTATATATATAAATACAATCCCTATTGGATAATAGTCTTAAAAATTCTTCAACTAATTCTTGAGTCGCTTCTCTAATATATGCTCTCGAGTCTTTATAACTATCAACTATTTTTAAAAAAGAATCAAAGTTTTCTATAATTTTGTTATAAACAACAACAGGAGAATTTTTAGCGTATTCTTTTATTAATGAAATCACAGCAAATTTAGTCGTCTCATATTTAAAATTTTGCTCACTGGAAAACTTCTCAAATAAAGAATCTATGTTGCCTTCAATAATTTGGGATGTGTGAGTGCCTCCTATTCTAATCAAATTTCCTATCGTTTTTGTTATCAATTCAAATTCTCTTTTTTAAATAAAAATGAAAAAAAACTTTCTTTGTCAAAAAAAATCAAAAAATATTTAGTTCAATATTAATACTCTATTGTCCTATTTGCATATGATACTATGTGAAATAAAAGTGGAAAAAACATGTTAAGAAAATTAATGATTTGTGTATTGTTTTCAGTTAGAACTTTGAGAATATTGTTGATAACTTTGATCATTACTTTATCAGGGATTTCATTATTCATGTTGAAAAAATGAGAAATTTTTGAGACAATTTCTTCACAATTATCTCTGTTCTTATTTATGTAATTTGCTAATTGCTTTGTTGCCAAATCTTGTGTTGAATAGACTTTGCTTTTTAATTGAGCGAATATAATATTTAATTCGTTCAAATTTGATTGAGTATTCATCATTTTTTATAATTTAATATTTTAATAAAAAATTGTTTTTGACTTTTTTATTATTTAAGTTTGTATTTTTGTATTCATTGCTAGTAATTATAAATAAACTCTTTTAAATAAAAATTTTATAATATTTACAAATATAAAAGATCAAATAATTAATTGTCAAGAAAAAAATCGGGGATTGG
>Ga0194116_10008543_pt1 | contig 10357 bp, 9 predicted proteins | sample TA2MahsurfametaG_4_FD_148617 | JGI IMG/M metagenome (GOLD analysis project Ga0194116, IMG submission 148617) | Freshwater microbial communities from Lake Tanganyika, Tanzania - TA2015008 Mahale S9 surface | ecosystem: Environmental > Aquatic > Freshwater > Lake | place: Tanzania: Lake Tanganyika... | reverse complement strand
CCCGCGTCGCATCCGCCTACCCGCATTCAGCGCGCGAGTTCGTCCCAGAGCGCGGCGATCGCCCGCATCCCGCCGCGGAAGTTCGCCTGACTGATCCACTCGTCCGGCGCGTGTGCGTTCTCGCCGGGGAGTCCGAAGCCCACGAGCAGCACCGGGGCACCGAGAAGGGTCGCGAAGTCATTCACGACGGGGATCGACCCGCCCTCGCCGGTGATGACAGGAGCGCGACCGAAGGCCGCCTGCAGTGCCCGCGCCGCCGCATCGTAGAGCGGCCCCGCGAGATCGGCGCGCCAGGGCCGACCACCGTGGAGCGCGCGCACCGTCACGCGGAGACCGGCCGGTGCCACGCGATCCACGTGCGCCTGCACGAGCCGCGCGATCTCCTCGGGGTCCTGGTCGGGCACGAGTCGGCAGCTGACCTTCGCCATCGCCGTGCCCGGGAGTACGGTCTTCGCGCCCTCGCCCGTGTAGCCGGAGAGGAGCCCGTTCACCTCGCAGGTGGGGCGATGCCAGAGCTTCTCGAGCGTGGAGTATCCGGCCTCGCCGCCAAGCGCCTCCACATCAAGGTGCCGCATGAAGTCGGCGTCCGAGTGCGGGAGCGTGCTCAACCCCGCGCGCACCGCGTCAGGGAACGGCTGCACCCGGTCGTAAAAGCCGGGGATCGCGATGCGACCATCGGCGTCGTGCAAGGTCGCGAGGATCCGCGCGAGCGCCATCGCGGGGTTCACGACCGCGCCGCCGTACATCCCCGAATGCAGGTCGGAGTTGGGACCGGTCACATCGATCTGCAGATACGCGAGACCCCGGAGCGACGAGAGGATGCTGGGAATCCCCGGCGCGAACATCGTGGAATCGGAGATGACGACGCCGTCACAGGCGAGGCGGTCGCGATGCGCTGCGATGAACGGCGCGAGGTGCTCGCTCCCGACCTCCTCCTCCCCCTCAGCGAGCACGATGATGTTCACCGGGAGCGTGCCGCGCGTGGCGAGATGCGCCTCGAGCGCGGCGACGTGCAGCCAGAGCTGGCCTTTGTCGTCGACGCTGCCACGCGCGTAGATGTTGCCGTCGCGGATCGCGGGCTCGAAGGCGGGAGAGGTCCAAAGCTCGAGCGGCTCCGGCGGCTGCACGTCGTAGTGCCCATAGACGAGGATCGTCGGCGCGCCCGGCGGCGCCTTCCGCCACTCCGCGAGGACGACCGGATGCCCGGCGGTCGGATGCGTCTCCACCGTGAACCCGATGCGCGCGAGGTGCCCGTGCAGCCAGGCGGCCGCGGCCGCGACGTCGCCCGCGTGCTCCGAGCGCGCACTCACGCTCGGGATGCGCAGGAAGGCGAAGAGATCGTCGTGCAGGCGCTGGTCGTGGGTATCGAACCAGGCAGCGAGGGCGGGATCGAGAGTCATGAGCGAGAGGGCCAGGTGCCGGTCCAGCCGGTGAGGGTCCAGAGCTGACGCCGCGCGACGGTCCGGCCGTCACGCGTCAGGGCGATCGTGTCGCCCGGGGTGATGCGAGGGAAGACGGCGGTGAGTGCGGTGATCGCCGGCGGCGTGCCCCCATCGCGCGGGAGTTCGAGCACGAGGAGCATCGTGCCGCCGATGGTCATCCGGTCCGGCGCGGCGGCCCAGAGGTCGTACTGGTTCGCACGCCCGCCGAGGTTGAGGGAGGGGACCTGCGGATGCCCCGGCAGGTGAAAGGCGAGCATCGCGGCGTCCTGATAGCGATTCGCCGCGACGAGGGGCGCAGTGGACGACCCGACCAGATCCGATGGCGTCGCGGCCGCGAGCGCAGTGCGCCGCGCCTCGACCGCCGCGGCGAGGTCGGTCCACCCGTACGCCTGGTTCACGGGGTCGCGGGAACCGGGGAGCGCGACGAGTGGCCGCACGATGTGGACGAGGAGCACCGTACTGAGCGCGGCGGCGAGCCGGAGACCACGATGCTCCCAGCTGCTCCGGTCACCGGGGCGCGCGGCGGCGAGTAACGCGACCGCGGGCACCCACGCGATGGCGGGCCAGTTGGCCTCGACGTTCTTGCGCGTGGCGCTGAAGACGAAGAAGGCGAGACAGAAGAGCGCGACGCCGGCGAGGGCGCGACGTCGCGGCTCCTCGCGGACGGCGCGCCCGATCGCCCCGAGCAGCAGCCCGAAGAGGATCGGTGTGACGAGGAGCGCTTGCCCGCCGACGAGGTTGAGTTCGCGCTGGACGAGGGACTCCTTCGCCGCGCCGCCGAGGCCGTGGCCGAGCTGGAAGCGGAACGCGATCCACTCGTGCGACGCATTCCAGAGGAGCACGGGGACCATCACGAGCGACGCGACAAGGACCGCGAGCCAAGGACCAGGCTCGCGCAGCCGCGGGCGGAGCGTGGGCACGGCGAGGATCGTCAGCGTGAGGCCGACCGGCACGAGGACCGCAGTGAACTTCGAGGCCATCGCAATGCCGATCGCGATACCGGCGCCGATCCACCACCGCGTCGCTGTCGCGCTGCGTGGGGGATGCGACAGCGCGTGCGTGACGCAGCAGAGCGTCCACGCGATCCCGAACAACAAGGGCGCATCGGGGGTCGCGAGGATCATTCCGACGGCGGCGACCGGCATCGCGGCGAAGGCGAGCAGCGCGAACCGAGCCGCCCGTGGCCCGGCGAGCACGTCCGCGGTCCACGCGATCGCCGCGGTCGCGAGGGTGCCGGCGACGTTCGGCAGGAGGCGCACGCCGAGCGGTGTGTCGCCGAGGAGCGCGGTCCCGCCGGCGATCAGCCAGGCGATCACCGGCGGATGGTCGAAGTAGCCGCCAGCGAGCTGGCGCGACCAGGTCCAGTAGTACGCCTCGTCCGGCACGAGCGGCACGGCGGCGGCGAAGGCGAGCCGGAGGAGAAGGATGCCGAGCAGCCACCCGATGAGGTGCGGCGGACGCTCCGACGGTTGGGATGCGGTGGACGCCATGGTATCCTCAATCTACCGATGCCCAACCGTCTCGCGTCCGCCGCCAGCCCCTACCTCCAGCAGCACGCGGAGAACCCGGTCGACTGGTACGAGTGGGGGCCCGAGGCCCTCGCGCGGGCCGCCGCCGAGGACCGCCCGATCCTGCTGAGCATCGGCTACGCCGCCTGTCATTGGTGCCACGTGATGGCGCACGAGTCCTTCGAGGACGACGTGACGACTCGGATGATGAACGACCTCTTCGTGAACGTGAAGGTCGACCGCGAGGAACGCCCCGACCTCGATGCGATCTATATGCAGGCGGTGCAGGCGATCACCGGGCACGATGACGATGTTCCTGACGCCGGAGGGCGTGCCGTTCTACGGAGGCACGTACTACCCGCCGGAGGATCGGCACGGGATGCCGTCGTTCCGGCGCGTCCTCGTCTCGGTCTCGGAGGCGTGGCGGACGCGGCGTGACGAGGTCCTCGCCGGCGCGGCATCGCTCACGAAGATCTACGCGGCGGCCGAAGGGCCGACGAGCGCCGGCGCCGCACTCACCGCCGACGAGCTCGCCGACACCGTCCGTGCGATGCGGAACTGGTACGACGTCGCGCAGGGCGGCTTCGGGCGCGCGCCGAAGTTCCCGCAGCCGCAGCTCCTCGACGCCCTCCTCCGTCACTGGCGGCGCACCGGCGACGCCGACGCGCTCACGATGGTGCGCCACACCGTCCGGCGGATGCACGACGGTGGGATCCACGACCAGCTCGGCGGCGGGTTCCATCGCTACGCCGTCGACGCGGTCTGGCTCGTCCCGCACTTCGAGAAGATGCTCTACGACAACGCGCTCCTCGCGCGGCTCGGCGTGCATCTCTGGCAGGCCTCCGGGGACGACGCCGTGAAGACGGTGACCGACCGCACGTTCGACTGGGTGCGCCGCGAGATGACCGACCCGGCTGGGGGCTGGTACGCCTCGCTCGACGCGGACAGCGAGGGCCACGAGGGACGCTTCTACATCTGGTCGCTCACGGAGCTCGAGCATCTCCTCGGCGACGACGCCGCGCTGGCGATCGCGCACTGGGGCGTGACGGCCGAGGGGAACTTCGAGGGGGCGAACATCCTCCACGCCGCGCGACCGCTCGCCGAGGTGGCGGCGACGCTCGGCCTGGACGCCGAAGATGCCGCCGCACGACTCGAACGCTGCCGGCGTGTGCTCTTCGAGGCCCGTGCACCACGCGAGCGGCCCGGGCGCGACGAGAAGGTCCTCGCGGCGTGGAACGGATTGATGCTCCGCGCGATGGCCGAAGGGGCCTTCGCCTTTGCAGACGACGGGCTCCGCGATGCAGCACTCGCGAACGGGCGCTTCCTCCGCGACCAGATGATGGTCGACGGGCGGATCTACCGGAGCTGGCGTGACGGGCGCGCGATGATCCCCGGCTTCCTCGAGGATCACGCCGCGGTCGGGCTCGGCTTCCTCGCGCTCCACGAGCTGACGGGGGACGGCGCCTGGTTCGACGCGGCGCGTCAACTCGCCGACGCCACCGTTCAGTGGTTCTGGGATGCGGAGGTGGGGGCGTTCTTCGACACGGCGCACGATGCTGAGCGGCTCGTCACGCGGCCACGCGACGTGACCGACAACGCGATGCCATCGGGGACGTCGCTCGCGATCGAACTCCAGCTGCTGATGGCCGAACGCGCGGGCGATGCCGGTGCCCGGGCGCGCGCCACGCAGGCGCTCGCGACGCTTTGTGAACCGATGCGTCGGTCCCCGCTGGCCTTCGGACATCTGCTGGGCGTCGCGGACCGCGCGGTGTACGGCCCACCACCGCCTCCCATCTGCGGTCCGGACGGCTGCGCGCCGTTCTAGTCGGCTGCGCTCGGACGTCGCACGAACGGCACCGGCGTCCGAGACTCAGCGCGTCAGAGGTCGGCGCAGGACTTGTTGATCTGTGCGCACGACTCGCAGATGAGCTTGCATTTCCGCCAACGGAGCGCGGTCGAGCCGCAGTAATCGCAGTGCTCTCCGACCGCAGGACCGTCACCAGTCGAACTGACGGTGCCGAACGGCATCGTCTCTCGAGTCACGGGGGAGCGGTCCGCTCCATCACCGCCGGTACCACCCGACACGCTCATCGACTCGCCCTCGGCGGCGTCGGGACGGGATGCTCCGCCGTGTCCACGCGCACGAACGGCCGCGTCGTCTCCGCCTTGAAGAGGCGGAAGAGGTAGGCGAGCGATGGCAGGAGGATCACCAGTCCGACGGCGGTGCCGATGGCGACGAGTCGGAGCGTGATTGCCGGGGCGGCCGCGCTGCCGATGGTGTGCACACCGGGCACGAGTGCCGGATACTGCGCATACCCCCAGCCCCAGACGATTCCGCTCACCTGGAGGATCGCTGCCCCCTGGGCGACGCGATACCGTCGGCGCCAGAGTGCGACGAGCGTCGTCACTGCGGCGATGGCGGTGAGCGTTTGGAACAGCAGCGTGAGCGGTCGCCCCGTCAGTGCCGCCGTGACTTCGGCGAACGTCCCGCGGCCGAACCAGAGCCCCGCCAGCGCGAGCAGGGCGACGGCGACCGCGGCCCGCAGCGCCATCGCGCGGAAATCCTCCTGCAACTCCGGTTCGGTGATCTCCACCGCGAGATAGACCGCGGCGAGGAAGGCGAAGACGGCGAGCCCGAGGAGGCCGATTGTTACCGTGAAGGGGGAAAGCCAGGGTGCCACATAGCGCGTGACGAAGTCCCCGTCCGCGGGGACCGCGAGCGCACCCGACGCATTCGCCCCAACACACATCCCGAGCAGCACCGGCGTCACCGTACTCGAGACGGCGAAGATTCGTCCCCACTGCCGCTGCACCGGCGAGTCGGTCGAGTCGTAGGCGCGGAAGGTGAAGGCGGAGCCGCGCAGCACGACGCCCACGAGCATCAGCGTGAGCGGGATGTGCAGCACCGTGGAGAGGTGCGCATAGACGGGTGGGAAGCAGCTGAAGAGCAAGACGACCACGAAGATGAGCCAAACGTGGTTCGCCTCCCAGATCGGGCCGATGCCGTCGGCGATCGCCGCCCGCTGGCGTTCGGCGCGCGGCCCGCGCGCCAGGAGATCCCAGACGCCGGCGCCGAAATCGGCGCCGCCGAGCACCACGTACGCGTTTAGTGCGACCATCACGAGCGTGGCGATGCCGACGGCGAGCGGCGACGCCTCAGGCATGCGCGTGCCCCTTCACGATCTGCGTCCAGAGGAGCCAACAAACGACGGCGCCGAGGAAGAGGTAGAGGAGCGTGAAGAGGGCGAAGGGTGCCGCGAGGCCCGGCATCGGCGTCACCGCATCGGCGGTCCGCATCACCCCGTGGATGATCCACGGCTGCCGTCCCACCTCCGTCACGACCCACCCCGCCTCCACGGCGATGAACCCCGCGGGCATCAGCCAGGCGAGCAGCGTGAGGAGCCGGCGGTCCTCCACCACGTCACGGCGGCGCACCCAGCAGACCACGACCCAAAGCGAGGCGAACGCCATCAGCGTCCCGAGCCCGACCATCACCTGGAAGGCCAGATGGGTGATCAGCACCGGCGGCCACTCGTCGCGTGGCACCGCCTCGAGCCCCTTCACCTCGGCATTCGGATCCCCGAAGGCGAGCACCGAGAGCATCCTCGGGATCTCGATCGCGTACCGCGTGGTGCTCGCGGCCTCGTCGGGGATGCCGCCGATGCGCAGCGCGGCACCGCGCGCCGTCTCGAAGTGCCCCTCCATCGCCGCGAGCTTCACCGGCTGATGCTCGGCGAGGAACTTCGCAGAGAGATCGCCGCTCACCACCTGCAGGAGCGAGGCGGGGACCGCGACCCAGAGCGCGAGCCGGAGCGCGGCGCGATGCACCAGGTCAGTCGGATCCCGACGCAGCGCGACGGCGCTGATCCCGGCGATGGCGATTCCCGTGGCCGCGACGGCGGCGAGGGTCAGATGCAGCGCCTGCGGGAGCGCGGCGGGGTTGAGCATCGCCGCGATCGGGTCGATGTCGACCGGTCGGCCATCGACCAGCCGGAACCCCGTCGGCGCGTTCATCCACGCGTTGGCGAGCACGACGAAGACGCCGGAGATCATCCCGCTCACGGTGACCGCCACACCCGACCACCAGTGCGCCCGCGGCGTGAGCCGATTCCAACCGTAGAGGTAGACGCCGAGGAAGATCGCTTCGGTGAAGAAGGCGAATCCCTCGAGTGAGAAAGGCATCCCGATGATCGCGCCCGCGTACTCCATGAAGCCGGGCCAGAGGAGCCCGAGTTCGAACGAGAGGACCGTACCGCTGACCGCACCGATCGCGAAGAGGATCGCCGTCCCTTTCGCCCACCGCTTCGCGAGGTCGAGCCAGACCGTCTCCCCGGTGCGCATCCACTCGCGTTCCGCGAGCACCATCAGGAGCGGCATCCCGATCCCGAGCACCGCGAAGATGATGTGGAAGGCGAGGGACATCGCCATCTGCCCACGGGCGGCGAGGAGATCGCTCATACGACGTCGAGGGCGAGGTCGAGCGCTGACGCGGAGTGCGTGAGCGCGCCGACCGAGATGCGATCGACGCCGGCCTCGGCGATCGCGCGGATCGTCTCGAGGGTCACCCCGCCGGACGCCTCGGTCCAGCAACGCCCGCGACAGACTGTCACCGCGGCGCGGAGCGTCTCGAGCGGCATATTGTCGAGGAGGACGCCATCCACCCCGGTCTCGACGGCGGCGCGCACCTGGTCGAGCGTGTCGCACTCGAGTTGCACGATCATCCCCTCGGGCGCCGACGCGCGTGCACGCCGCACCGCCTCGCCGACATCGCCGTCACAGGCCGTGAGATGATTGTCCTTGATGAGCACCGCATCGGCGAGGTCGCGGCGGTGGTTCTCCCCGCCGCCGCAGCGTACCGCGTACTTCTCGAGATCGCGCCACCCAGGCGTCGTCTTGCGCGTATCGACGAGGTGAGCGGTCGTCCCGCGGATCGCGAGCGCATACGCGGCGGTGAGGCTCGCCACGCCGGAGAGCCGCTGGACGAAGTTGAGCGCCACGCGCTCCGCGCTGAGGATCGCGCGCGCCGCGCCCTCCACCTCGAGGACGACCGCTCCGCGGACGAGCGTCGCGCCGTCGTGCAGCCACACCTGGATCCGGAGCGCCGGGTCGAGCGCGTGGAAGGCCGCCACCGCGAGCGGCCCGCCGGCGAGCATCCCCTCACGCCGCGCGACGAGTTGCGCGCGCACGCGTCGGTCGGCGGGGACGGTGGCGCGCGTGGTGATGTCGTCGAACGCGCGATCCTCCTCGAGCGCCGCGCGCACCAGCTGCGCGAGCGCGTCCGGCTCGAGGGGGAAGGTCATTCGCCGGGATCCACGCCGGGACCGGCCGGCGTCGCGCCGCCGATCGCCACCATCCGCTCGATTGCGAGCCGTGCGCGCGCCGCCACGTCGGGCGCCACGGTGATGCGATGCTCCATCCGCCCCAGCGCCCCGAGCACCTTCGGAAGCGTCGTGACCTTCATATACGCGCACGACGCGCGCTCATTCGCTGCGTGGAAGGTCTTCCCCGGATACGCGCGCTGCAGGCGATGCAGGATCCCCACCTCGGTGGCGACGATGAAGGTGTCAGCGGCCGACGCGCCGGGCCGCTGGATCATCCCCTCGGTGGAGAGGATGTGGACCCCGGTGGGATCCACATCGCCAGCGCTCACCGCCTCGACGACACTCGTGGCGCAGCCGCATTCGGGATGAATCAGGAACTCGGCCTCTGGGTGCAACGCGCGCTGTCGCCGGATGTTCTCCGGGTCGATTCCCGCGTGCACGTGGCACTCTCCCATCCAGACGCGGATGTTCTCGCGCCCGGTGATGCGACGCACGTGCGCGCCGAGGTACATATCGGGGAGGAAGAGGATCTCGCGGTCCGCGGGGATGGCGTTGATGACCTCGACGGCGTTCCCCGAGGTGCAGCAGTAGTCGGCCTCCCCCTTCACCTCGGCGCTCGTGTTCACGTAGGCGACCACCACGGCCCCGGGGTGCTCCACCTTCCAGGCGCGCAGTTGGGCCGCGTCGATGGTATCGGCGAGCGAGCACCCCGCGGCGAGGTCGGGGAGCAACACCGTCTTCTCCGGGGAGAGGATCGCCGCGGTCTCCGCCATGAAATGCACGCCGCAGAAGACGATCACCTGCGCGTCGGTCCGTGCCGCCTCCCGGGAGAGGCCGAGGGAGTCTCCAACGAAGTCGGCGACGTCCTGGACTTCGGGGCGCTCGTAGTTGTGCGCGAGGATGACCGCGCCCCGCTCTGCGGCGAGGGCGCGGATGCGGGCGTGGAGGGCGGTCAGGTCGGCGAGGGTGGTGTCGGGGCTGGACATAGCATGCTCAATTTAGTGGGACGCCCCGGAGCCCCCCGAGCGTTCCCAACCCCGTCGGCCCGGCGCTCACGCCCCGCGGGGCGACCGGTCTGCGGTCGGCTGGGGGCACGGCCCCACCGGACGACCGGTCAGGCGCCGGGCCGCGTCACCACTCGATGTGCCGTCCCCGCCACTTCGCCTTCGGCTTCGGGAAGTCACTGCGGAAATGGCCGCCGCGGGACTCCTTCCGGAGCAGCGCCGCCTCGACGACGAGCCGCGCCGTTTCGACGAGGTTCCGCTCCTCGGTCATCCCTGGCGTGAGGCGCGTCGCGATCCCCTCGAGCTGTTGCCGCGCCGTGCGGAGCCCCGCCGCGCGCCGGACGATCCCGGCGTGCGCCCACATCACCTGCCGCACCTCGTCCGCGGCGACCTGCGCCGCCCCGGCGTCGTAGCCGAGCGCCACGTCCCACGCCGTCACCTTGGGGAGCTTGGCCAGCCGCGGCTGATGCGCGGCGTCCTGCGCCACACGCTCGGCGAAGACGAGCCCTTCGAGCAGCGAGTTCGAGGCGAGCCGGTTCGCTCCGTGGACCCCGGTGCGGGAGACCTCGCCGCAGGCGTAGAGCCGCTCGATACTCGATCGGCCGGCGAGGTCGGTGACGACCCCGCCCATCATATAGTGCGCCGCCGGTGTGACGGGGATCGGCTCGCGTCGGGGGTCGATCCCGCGCGCGAGACAGAGCGTCAGGATCCCCGGGAAGCGCCGCGCGAAGGTCCGCGCCATCGGGCGCGCGTCGAGGAAGACGCGCCCGCCACCCTGCTGCACGCGGAAGATCTCGCGGGCGACGACATCGCGTGGGGCGAGCTCGGCGAGTCGGTGGCGCTTCGCCATGAAGCGGATCCCGTGCTCGTCCACGAGCGTCGCGCCCTCGCCACGGACCGCCTCGGAGATCAGCGCGCGCGGATTCTCCGGCGTGTCGAGCGCGGTCGGGTGGAACTGCACGAACTCCATATCGGCGAGGCGGGCCCCGGCCCGCTGCGCAATCGCGAAACCGTCGCCTGTCGCGACGAGGGGATTCGTCGTGTAGCGGAAGATCTGGCCGCACCCGCCCGTCGCGAGCACC
>Ga0194116_10008542_pt1 | contig 10357 bp, 10 predicted proteins | sample TA2MahsurfametaG_4_FD_148617 | JGI IMG/M metagenome (GOLD analysis project Ga0194116, IMG submission 148617) | Freshwater microbial communities from Lake Tanganyika, Tanzania - TA2015008 Mahale S9 surface | ecosystem: Environmental > Aquatic > Freshwater > Lake | place: Tanzania: Lake... | reverse complement strand
GCAACTGCAACCAATATGCTGACGTATTCATATCAGCCCGATAATGATTTTGAAAACAATGAATTGCGCCTATCCAAATTGACTGTGCCGATGATGCTGGAATTGAACTTTGGCAGCGCAAATAAACCGCAATTCCACGTTGCGGCCGGTCTTCTGGGACATTGGAGATTTGGAATAAAAACCTATCAATCTTATCACAACCAATTTGGCGACTTTTTGGTAAAAAATAAAACCGATTTTGGTATTCGATCTTTCGCTTCGGACTTTTCTGCTTCGATAGGTTATGGCAGAACCAAAGTGTTTGTGACGGTTCCCATGCAAACGTTTTTCAAGACCAACGTCACCAATCCGATATACAATTTCAGCGCTGGATTTACGGTAATGTCTTTTGATTCCAATGAGCGAATCGAGAAAAAGAAAGACGAAATCATCAAGCGCTGGAAGATTTAACCACAGCCTGTGGGTTATTCATTTTCTTATCCTACAACTTTAAAAAGTTTGAGGTATATTTGAACGATGTTCAAAAAGTGGTTTCTATGCTGGATGGGGATGTGGGCTCTTGGAGCCTTCGCTCAATCATTGCCACAATATCAAGAACTTTACAAGCAAGAAAAGTTTTCCCAAGTAGCGCATGACATTGATTCCCTTTTCAAATGTTGTCCGCAAAATGTCGCTGGGAAAGAGGACGAGTGGCGTTTTCTTTTGGCCAATGCCCAAATGAAAACCAAAGCGTTTGACAAAGCAAAATCCAATTACGAAGCCATAGGATTTAAATCTGAAGACTATGGACTTAATTATGGAATTTGTTTATTGAGAAATCAACTTTTTGAGCCGGCTCTTCCTGTTTTAACGGACTATTACAACAATCACCAAGAAGAGTACAAAGCCATTTATTGGTTGGGTGAATGTTACTATTATTTGCAAAAACCCAAAGATGCCCTTCGCATTTTACAACGTGCCGTTGACTCTTACCCAGAAGATCCCGATGCGTATTATTTGATGGGAATCATCCATACAGAGCGGAATGAATTTGAAAAATCATTCATTTACTTCCAAGCCGCATACGACACGCGTCCTACTTTGCTTTCCGCCAAGTTCAACATGGGAATGGCCAAATACTATGCCCAACAAATGGAAGCTGCTGAAGAAATATTTTCAGAATTGGCTCTAGAAAAACCAGAGAATCTGGCTGAAGTTTTAATGCTTTTAGGGGAAATTCGTTATCATTTCCACGACGAAGAAGGGGCTTGTGAATATTGGAGAGAGTCTTCCAACTACGGAAATGATGAAGCCAAAGGTTCTTATCAAAAAGTTTGTATCGACAAAAAGGGAAATCCCAAATTCGTGAAGAAGAGTTTCATCTCCTTCTAATTACTTCCATTCTAAAACTTGATTCCAATTGGCCCTAATAACGATGGGCTTTGGAAACACATGCACAACCTCAGCTTCTCTTTGGTTCTTCCAATCCATACCATCCCAATACTCATCATGAATCACATCTTCCACAACGCGCAAGGTGTAGGTTCCAGGAATAAAAAACATCCCTGTATTTTTCAATTGCTCGCCCGATAGGGTTTGAGTATTGCCTTTTTCATCCGTTAAACTCCACCACCCTTGAGAAGGCAAATCTGTGTTCACCTGCAACTGTCCAATATCCTCAGATCCCAATACAAGAATCGTGTATTGAACAGTATCCACAAACCACTCCAGATCTTGATAATAGGCGGCCTTGGGTAAAATTTGCAAGGTGTATTTCCCCGGCAGCAATCCAGAAGTACTCACCGCCGCTTGCCGCCCTTCCAAGACAACAGCGGCCGATAGAAACTCACCGGGTTTTTCGCTCCCCTTCTCATTTTCTTTTTTAATCAGCCACTTATTTCCCTGTACACCTGAGGTTGGAGTTGGTAACGGAATCAGTACTTTCTGATTCACCATCACCTTTCTCTCTCTTCCCTTTTCTAAATAAGGGTTTCGCTTCCATCGCTCGACAAACACGGGAATAGAAATCGAATCCGTTTTGCCATTTTCAAATTTCAATTTAAAAGGATGAAACGCATTATCTACCTTACCCACCCATTGTACAAGAATACTATCTTTTACACGGTTCATATCCCAATTGTTCTCCCATACCTCATCTTTAGAAGCCGGCATCATCTGGGGCATTCCCCATCGTGGATCCCATTTCCAAGAAGCCCAACCCGCTGAGTCCACAGTGACCTCTCCCAATAGTGGTTCAACACCTACATTTTGTGATAAAACACAATGTATATCGGTTTCCTCATCCGAAGTGAGATGCATCTGCATATCTGTATCTAACCATTCTCCTTCCTCCCAACGACCACTTTTATTCTTGTCTTCAAAAGCCAACAAATAGAAAGACGCCGACGGCAAACAATGAAAAGAAAACTTCCCCTCTTTGTCGGACTTTACTTGGTAATTGGGCTTATTGATTTTCTCCAAATCAAAGGGTCCTGATAGAAGTTGAACCACAGCCTTTTCCACTGGAGCACCTGACCATCCATTTAACACAACCCCTGAAATTTCCAAAGAATCTAATACATTTCCGGTACTCCAAATGCGGGTCAATGTTGCGGGATTGCCTTCCGTTATGTCCACAATCGAATTTCCAAAATCCACTTGGTATGTGGTCTCCTTTCGCAAGGTATCGGTCCAAGAAACATAGACTTTTTTTCCTTTTGCCACCACGGACAGTGGGTATTGCAGAGGAGGGGAAAAAGTAATTTGATCCACAACATCCTGCACAGAAACATACTCATCCCAAGTAAGCACAAAACCTTGTCCCTTCCAGTTTAAAAGACTATCCTGAACATCAGTTGAAAGGAGAATGGGCGACGTGGCATCTTTCTCTCCCCCTTCAACCATTTTAATTTGGGCACAACCCCAAAGCATCAGGGCAAAACAAAAAAATACAACCAGTCTCATTTTCTCCACTTGGCCAAAAGTAAATTCATCAATCGTTGCATGCCCTCAATATCGTCTTGATCAAAATCGTTTAAAAAAACACTGTCAATATCCAATACACCCACCACTTGACCATTCACCAAAAGTGGAAGAACCAATTCTGAATTGGTCAATGCACTACACGCAATGTGACCCGGAAATTCATGAACATTGGGTACCAGTTGAACTGATTCACTTGCCCAAGCGGTGCCACAAACTCCTTTGCCTTTGGGAATTCTGGTACAAGCCACGGGCCCTTGAAAAGCACCGAGAATCAACTCATCCGACTTCACCCAATAGAAACCCACCCAATGAAAATCAAAAGAATGAAATATCAAAGCAACGGCATTGGCTTGGTTGGCCAAAAAATCATCTTCTCCATCCAAAAGGCCAGACAAGGCGGTGGCCAATGTGCCGTACCTATCCTTCTTGGGTAATGAATGATCAATAAATGTAGCCAATTCCATATTCGTCAAAAATACACCTAAAAAGTCATCTGTTTGTTTGAGTATCTGAACATTATATTTGCATCCATATCAATGAAATATTTGTCCATGCAAAATTTTGCTTCACGTCACATGGGACCTCGCCAACATGAGGTGGCCCAAATGCTTCAAACCATCGGTGTTGACTCAATTGACACGCTGATCAATCAAACTGTTCCTGCAGCCATCCGATTGCAGAAGCCTTTGAATATCAATTCTGCAATGTCAGAAGCTAAATATTTGCAACACGTCGCGGATTTGGGAAAATTAAACCAAGTCAGAAAAAACTTCATTGGATTGGGTTACTTTGAAACCCACACGCCAACGGTTATTCTAAGAAATATCTTGGAAAATCCCGGATGGTATACCGCCTACACGCCATATCAAGCGGAAATTGCGCAAGGTCGTTTGGAAGCGCTTTTAAACTTCCAAACCATGGTTACAGAACTCACTGCCTTGCCCATTGCCAATGCCAGTTTGTTGGATGAGGCTACCTCAGCTGCTGAAGCGATGATTATGTTCTTCCACTCAAGATCCAGAGAAAAAGAACAAAACAATGCAAATTTATTTTTTGTGGACAGCGAAATATATCCACAAACCCTTTCTGTTATCAAGGGTCGTGCGGAAAGATTGGGAATTGAAATTGTTGTTGGAAAATACAACGAAGCTGAATTTACTGCGCATTACTTTGGCGCGTTGATTCAATACCCCAACAATTCAGGTGAAATTCATGAATACAAATCGTTTGCTGATCAAGCCCACGCCGTCGGTGCGCACGTTGCTGTGGCTTCGGACTTGATGGCTTTGACCATGATCACACCTCCCGGAGAATGGGGTGCCGATGTTTGCTTTGGAAACTCACAACGATTTGGAGTTCCCATGGGATTTGGGGGACCACATGCCGCTTTCTTCTGCGCTACTGAAGAATTCAAACGCAATATGCCCGGCCGTATCATTGGTGTTTCCAAGGATCGCCACGGGAATTTGGGATTGCGCATGAGTTTGCAAACCCGTGAACAACACATCCGTCGCGAAAAAGCAACCTCCAATATTTGCACTGCCCAAGCTTTGCTTGCCGTAATGGCCTCTATGTATGGAGTTTACCATGGCCCAAGTGGCGTCAAAGCCATTGCAAATGATATCCACAGCAAAGCGACAGCCCTTGCTGCAACGGCCAAAGCTGCTGGCGCTCAAGTGGTTTCAAACTCGTTTTTTGATACCGTGAAATTTGCTGTCAATGAAGAGGAAGTGGCTGCGCGATGCAATGAAAAAAACATCAATGTTCGCTTTTGGAACAACGGACATGTTTCGGTTTCAATCGGTGAAAACACCTCTGATCAAGATGTATTGGATATCGTTTATGCCTTAACAGGAAAAAATATAGACTTACAAAAGGGAGAGTCTACTTTGAATTATTTCGCCAGACAATCTTCTTTCATGACGCATCCCATTTTCAATCAACATCATTCAGAGACTGAGATGTTGCGTTACATGAAAAAATTAGAAAATAAAGACTTGAGTTTGGCGCACGCCATGATTGCTTTGGGATCATGTACCATGAAGTTGAATGCAACCTCAGAAATGATTCCCGTAACCATGCCTGAGTTTGCCAATATGCACCCATACGCCCCAGTAAATCAAACTTTGGGTTACCAAAAAATGTTGGAGGAGTTGCACCATGATTTGTGTGAAAGTACAGGGTTTGCTGGTGTTTCATTACAACCCAATAGCGGCGCACAAGGTGAATTAGCCGGTCTTTTGGTTATTATGGCTTACCACAAAAGTCGCGGTGATCACCACAGAAACATCTGCCTCATTCCATCTTCAGCACACGGAACTAACCCTGCTTCCGCAGTAATGGCCGGTCTAAAAGTGGTGGTGGTGAAATGCGATGATAACGGAAACGTGGATGTGGAAGATTTAAAAGCCCGCTCAGTTGAATATAAGGACAACTTGGCTGCTTTGATGGTTACTTACCCTTCTACCCATGGTGTATTTGAAGAGAGCATTCGTGAGATTACTTCTATCGTTCATGAAAACGGTGGACAAGTATATATGGATGGAGCCAACATGAATGCACAAGTTGGGTTAACCAACCCTGGAAACATTGGGGCTGACGTCTGCCACTTGAATTTGCATAAGACTTTTGCTATTCCTCATGGCGGTGGCGGTCCTGGTATGGGCCCCATCGGTGTAGCCGCGCATTTGGTGCCATTCTTACCCGGAAATCCACTGATAAAAACAGGAGGTGAACACGCCATCGAATCCGTATCTGCTTCGCCTTACGGAAGTGCATTGATCTTGTTAATCTCATACGGATACATCAAAATGTTGGGCGCAGAAGGGGTGACGGATGCAACACGCTATGCCATCTTGAACGCCAATTATATGAAAGCGCTTTTGGAAAAACACTATCCTGTATTGTACAAAGGAACCCACGGCCACGTTGCGCATGAAATGATTTTGGATTGTCGTGCATTCAAAGCCGCTGGCGTAGAGGTTGAGGACATCGCAAAGCGATTGATGGATTATGGTTTCCACGCGCCTACCGTTTCTTTCCCCGTTGCCGGTACCGTAATGATCGAACCCACCGAGTCTGAGCCGCTTTCAGAAATGAATCGCTTCTGCGAAGCCATGATTGCCATTCGAAATGAAATTGCTGAAATAGAAAATGGCTCCGCGGACAAAGCAGACAACGTGCTTAAAATGGCGCCACATACCGCCCTTGAAGTGAGCGGTGATGAATGGAACCACTCCTACTCAAGATCCAAAGCTGCTTATCCAGTGGATGGATTGAGAGACAACAAATTCTGGACTTCAGTAGGACGTGTAGACAACGCCTATGGAGATAGAAACTTGGTGTGCACTTGCCCGCCTCTAGAAAGCTACGTGAACGCGTAACTTTATAGCATGATACAAAACAAACCAAGGGAAATTGTTGTGGTTTATACCAAGCAATTTCCCTTTGGTTTTAAAGAAGCCTATATCCTTGACGAAATCGCAGCATTGTCTCAACACTTCGATGCCGTCTATTTCCTCCCTTATGCTGAGTTTTCTTTTAAGCAATCAGAGTTGCGAATTCCAATTGGAGGCCCTTTTCACTTTCTTCCTTTTGGGGCCAATACACCCAACCGATCATTTAAAAACAAGATCAAAGCCGTTTTTAAAATTCTACCCCTTTTGACAAAAGAATGCCTTTTCTCTCGTCAAAAGAAAGAAGCGTTTTTTCGCCTTAAGCAAAATTTTATTCGGCTATACCACTACTCGTGGATTGCTGAACAATTGCACGCATGGCGCAACCAACAAGATGGGCATATTACGCACTACCATTATTGGATGCACGACGGTGTGATGATTGACAAAATGGCTTCGAAAAACGACAGCGATATCCACATCTCCCGGTCACATTCCATTGATTGTTATCATAAAAATTGGCCTTTGCCTGGTTATGCCCCATATGAAATTCAAAAGATTCAATACCTCAATGCCATTTTCAGTGTGTCTCAACATGGTCTAAAACACCTCAATCAAACATTCCCACAATATCGATACAAATTTCACTACCAACCTCTGGGCATCCCCATCATTGATGCCCCAGTTTCCCATTCTCCAAAACCCATCATTCTGACCATAGCTTTCATGGGTAAAGTGAAAAACATGCCCCGAATGATCGAGTTGATGGACGAGTTAAAATCAGAATTTCAATGGGTGCACATTGGCTCCGGGGTTCAAAATATTCACGACGAAATCAAATCCCTTTGCTCAGAAAAAAACATTACGTTCACTTCCTTGGGTTATCTCAACAAATCTCAGATTTTTGAATATCTAAAAAACAATTCCGTTGCTTTTTTTGCCAACACCAGTATTTGGGAGGGGGTGCCTGTAAGCCTGATGGAAGCTGGTTTACACGGCATTCCCATGATTGTGACTGATATTCCCGGAAATAAAGAAGTAGTGAACGACAAAAATGGAGTTGTCATTCCTTTAGATGGAGATTTAAAATTTCAAGCAGAAAAAATTAAAGGCATTTATGCCAATCCTTCTGTTTGGCAAGCATACGCAAATGAGGCCAAACTAACAATGATTGACCAGTACAACGCAGAAATAAATCATCTCAATTTCTTTTCAGAAATCAAGAAATTAACGCTTAAATAAATTGTACTTGAGGATGCAATAGATGGCCCTAAATCCATCCTTCCATCCAATTTTCTTTCCTTCTTCGTAGGTTCTTCCGTAGTAAGAAATTCCAACCTCGTAAATTCTAATTTTGGGTATGCGTGAGATTTTAGCCGTGACCTCTGGCTCAAATCCAAATCGTTTCTCCTGCAGAGGCAACGATTGTACAATTTCTCTTCTGAAAACCTTGTAGCAGGTTTCCATATCTGTCAGATTCAGATTGGTCATCGCATTGGAAAGGAATGTCAAAAACTTGTTTCCGATCGTGTGCCAGAAAAATAAAATACGGTGCGGTCTTCCGCCCATGAATCGACTGCCGTAAACAACATCCGCAAATCCATCATAAATGGGCTTGAGCAATACATTGTATTCATTGGGATCATACTCCAAATCGGCGTCTTGAATAATGACTACTTCTCCGGTAGCCTTGGAGATTCCTGTATGCAATGCAGCTCCCTTGCCTTGGTTTACTGGATGCTTGAAATATTGAATATTTACCTCAGGATTCTGAGATTGATAGCGCAAAATGGCTTCTTCCGTATCGTCTTTGGAACAATCATTTACTATGATGATTTCCTTTTGAATACCATTCATAAGTTGAACAGCTTTGACCTTGTCCAAAATTAAATGAATCGTTTTGCCCTCATTGTATGCTGGGATAACAATAGACAATTGATGAATAGGATAGATTTCCATTTGAATAATAAAGGACAAATATAAGCAGGAGATTCGCGATTGTTTTGGATATTCGCGGCATGAGTATAATTCGTGAACACCTTACCCAAGCACATGATCTATTGTCTGTGGTTTTAAAGGATGAGAACTTTTTACATTCCGTTGATGCAGCCACCGCGGCCATGATCAACAGCTTAAAAAATCAAGGCGGAATATACTCCTGTGGAAATGGAGGAAGTATGTGCGATGCCATGCACTTTGCTGAGGAGTTATCGGGTAGATATCGCAATGATCGACCCGCATACCGTGCCATGAGTATTTCTGATCCCTCCCACATGTCTTGCGTTGGCAATGACTACGGATTTGATTTTGTATTCTCCAGATTCATAGAAGGGGTGGGCCGTCCTGGAGATGTTCTTTTGGGAATTACCACCAGTGGAAACTCTAAAAATATTATCCTTGCCGCACAAGCTGCTAAGGAAAAAGGCATGACCATCATTGGCTTAACAGGAAAAAATGGTGGAAAAATGGCCGAACTCTGCGATATCGAAATTCGCGTTCCTTGGTTTGAATACGCAGACCGTATTCAGGAAATACACATCAAGGTTATTCACGCCTTGATTGCAGGAATAGAAAAAGGTTTAGAAAAATAAAAGGGGCTATCGCCCCTTTTTTATTGATTCATTTTTTCAATCATTTCCTGGTATTCCTCTGCGGTAAACTTCAATCGCTCTTTTTTAAAGTCGATATCTCCCAGCTCATTCATTGGAACCAAATGTATATGGGCATGTGGCACTTCCAGACCGATAACGGCCATTCCAACTCGTTTGCACTCAAATACAACCTGCATCTTGTTTGCCAACTGTTTAGCAAAAAGCATTAGACCTGCATACTCCTCATCCGATAAACTCCAAAGCTTGTCTTCTTCACGTTTTGGAATAACCAACAAATGACCTTTGGCTACGGGCAATATGTCGAAGAACGCCAAGTAATGCTCGTTTTCTGCCACCTTATAACATGGGATTTCCCCTGCAACAATTTTAGAAAATATAGACGCCATCCTTATCTGGAGATTTCCAATATTTCAAAATCAATCAATCCTGCGGGTACTTGCACTTGGGCAATGTCTCCGACCTTCTTACCCAACAATCCTTTGCCAATGGGAGAATCGACACTGATTTTCTTTTCAGCCAAATTGGCCTCGTTTTCAGCAACCAAGGTGTATTCTACTTCAGCATTGTTCTTTTTGTTTTTGATTCGCACTTTAGACAAAATGTAAACTTTGGAATTATCCACCTGGGTCTCATCAATCAAACGAGCATTGGCCACCAAGTCCTCCATCTTAGCAATACGTGCTTCTAACAATCCTTGGGCTTCCTTTGCTGCGTCATATTCCGCATTTTCAGATAGATCACCCTTGTCTCTTGCCTCTGCGATTTGCTGACTGATTTTAGGACGCTCAACGGTCTTCAGTTGATGCAAATCATCACGAAGTTTCTTTAGTCCCTCTGCAGTGTAATATGCTATTGCCATAACTTCAATGTATTAGAAAAAAAAGAAACCCCTTTCGAGGTTTCTTCAACAAATTTAATAAATCTTTGGACGAATTACAACGTCAAATGCAATCCCAAACTGTGCACCCCATTGAATGGGTTGGTTGTGCGGTAAGAATAATCCAAACCAACGTTTGAACCATTGTTCATTGGGAATTGAATTGTAGCACCCGCAGTAGGGCCAGTGAATACAGTAGTTCTGTTTTCATCAGAGTTCAATCCGTTTTCCCATTGGTATCCCGCACGGAAAAAGAAACGATCTCTCATATTGAACTCTCCACCCAATCCCCATTGGTCTTTGGTGAATGAATTTGAGGTGTACTGCGCGTTCGCCGTTAACTTGTTTTCTTCAGAGAAGATAAAATCGTAAGCAAATCCAACATTCACCAAAGAAGGCAGCTCATATTTCTCTGAACGTTGATCAACAGTCAAGGACGCTCCGTTGGTTGGAATCGTAGCAGTGATTGACAAACCATCGCCTCTGTAGCGCATGAGAGGTCCTACTTT
>Ga0194116_10008541_pt1 | contig 10357 bp, 5 predicted proteins | sample TA2MahsurfametaG_4_FD_148617 | JGI IMG/M metagenome (GOLD analysis project Ga0194116, IMG submission 148617) | Freshwater microbial communities from Lake Tanganyika, Tanzania - TA2015008 Mahale S9 surface | ecosystem: Environmental > Aquatic > Freshwater > Lake | place: Tanzania: Lake Tanganyika... | reverse complement strand
CCAATCCCCAATCCCCAAATTTATCTCATTTTCTAAAAACGAGTGATTAATTAAAAAATATATAAATTGAATTTTTTAATTTCGGATTTTTATCAAATTTACTTGGAGAAATTTAATAATATTATCCTATTATAATTTAAAAATTTAAAAATTAATTTATTTTAATTAATTTTTTGAACTAATTTCATATTATTTAAAATGTACTTGAGATATTTTTTGGATGAACAAGGAAAAAGAGTGTATAGTTTCAAAGTAAAAATCTTAACAATAATTTAATTTGAATTTCTTCTAAATATTCTTTTTGATAAAAATATAATTTGTATTTGTAATCACAATAATTATATCTTTTATTTAAAAATTAATTTTTAAAATTAGTATCACAACGAAAAAGGAGAATTTTCTTTATCTGCTCATCCTGCAAGATTTTCACCTGATGATAAATTTTCTCATGAAAGAGTAACTATCAAAAAAAGACACGGAATTTTACTAACTCAACAAACACCTTTAAAATTATAAAGAAAATATAATTAACCAGATATTATTCTACTTACAATTTGTAGAATATTTAAAATTTTGATATTGAAAGGTTAATTACTATTAATTGTAAAAAAATATAAAACTTGAAATAAAAAGCGAATTCTTATAGAAAAAATTTTTTAAGATAGAATTTTTAATAGTTATTTTTAAGCTATTACAATAATTTATTTCTTATTTTAATTTATTTTAAATTTTCGCATGAAATTTTTGGTATTAAAAAAGCTTATTTATTTTGATGTATCTGATAAAATTAAGTAAAAGATTATCTAAAAATATTTCTTTCTTTTTCAATCGTTTTATTTCAAAAAATATTAAATAAATTTTTCTTTTGAAATTTCTTTCAACACGGTGAATATTTTGTCAATTTTGTCTGTATTTTACAATAATATTATTTTTAGATGAGTTTGCAATATACATAAAAATAAGAAAATATTTGATTTTTTAAAATGATTTCATTTTTAGCTTAATTTCGATAAAAATTTATAAAATAATAAAAATAGATCTCTAATTTTAAAGAATAATAGAGCAGAATAACATCTTTACCCAAATAAAGTATTTTTTATAAAATTTTTTTTAAATATTTTATCAACATTTTTATTAAAAAAATTTGTCGGTGCGGAGATTTGAACTCCGGTTACAACGGCCACAACGTTGGGTCCTTACCACTAGACGACACCGACTAATTAAAATTATTCATTAAAAATATTGTATATCAATTGGATTTAAAACAAGATTGAAGTTCAATTATATAATAATGAGAAAATTTGATTTGAACAGTAGAAAATATTTAGAATTTTTTATGATAAATTTTACTTTATTGTTTCATTATTTATATAAATAAAATGATTTATAATATTTATAACTTGAGACAAATAAATAGAGACTTTTTTAGCATATTAAGCAATAATAAAGCGGAAAAAAATATTTTTCTTTTCCTTCAAACTTATAAAATTATATTTAATAAAAAATATTAATTATTTCTAATTTATTTATTATGAATTCTAACTTTAAGAATTTCATGATAATCATTGATAACAGTTATTTAAATTTAATTGATTCCTAATATGCCTTTAAATTTTATAGAAAATGCTTCAATTTAAAAAATGGAAATATTTGTTAAGAATCTGATATTATAGCTTTCTTTAAGAAGTTGTCACATTATTTGTAGCTTTTTTAGGTCCGAAAAGATCATGAGGGACATTAAAATTATTATTTGGATCTCCACCTGTCGCACCAACGATAATAATTGCAATAATTATTAAAACGATTACTACAATCATACACAATATAAACTTATCAGTAGCTAAACCCCTTAATATTTGCCTCATTGTTTTATTTGATCTCTTAAGTGATTCATCAATTTCACTCAATTCTCCTTGAATTCCTCCTAATTGATCATTTTGTTTATGTAATTCTTGTTTTATTTCCATTGCCACATTATTGCAATCTCTAACATTTTTATGAATGTTATTGATTATTTGACCGCTTTCTTTTACTCTTTGATCCCCTCTATCCATAGCTTCCTGGACATTCATTTTATCTATTGGTTTTTCAGATAATTCAATATCACGGAAATCTACGACTTGAGTATCATTTTTTTTATTTTCAAAGTCATCATTTAATCTTTTGTATTCTTGCTTTAATTTTTGTAGTTCATCTCTATATTTTTTTTCAAGAGCCTCATCTGTTAAACTTTCTACTTCCATTTTTATATTCCCTAAATAAGAGTTTGCTGATTTTAATGAAGTATCTATTTTAATTTGCATGCTTTTTTTTTCAGCAAGAGAAGCACTACTCCATACATTCAACCATGGAACTATTTTTTTAAATTGTGTATTCGCAGCATCGATATAATCCTTTATTGAACTTTCCATTTTAATTTGTTTTATTTTTAATATAAATTTTTATAATCTATAAATTTTGACATATTTTTCTTAAAAATCCAAGAGAGATAGATATATTCAAATAAAATTGAAATTTTTTTATAAAATATTATCTCTCTATTATTATCAAAAAATTATATATTATTTTCCATTTTATATGATTTTTAGTTTGATTTTTTTAAAGATGTTTTATATAACTAATTAAATATAAATCTCAGATATATTTAGAAGATTAATTTAATCTTCTTATTAATTATATCTTTAACAATTTTAAATAATTTGCTTAATTCGGAAATAAAAAAACATCATTTCAAAATTTCCTTTTTCTTCAATAAGATAAAAAATAAATAATTCAAAAATAATCCTTTAAAATAAAAAATAAAAATTATCAAAAATGCTTACAAAAACAAGCTATATTTTTTTGGCTTTATTTTCTACGCTTGTAAATATTCTTCTTTGCGCTCCATCTGAGGATTTAGTGGATAATCTTTTTGGCGATTTATATACTAAAAAAATATATTCTGGATATCTTTCGACAGCAAATGCTAAGAGAAAATTACATTATGTTTTTGTTGAATCGCAAAACAATCCAACAAAAGACCCTTTAGTTCTCTGGTTGAACGGAGGACCTGGTTGCAGTTCTTTACTAGGTTTCATTCAGGAGCATGGGCCTGTTATTGTTCCTGATTACAAATCTAATTTTGAAGTTAATCCTTTTTCATGGAATAAAAATGCAAATATGATTTACTTGGAATCTCCTGCTGGAGTTGGATTTTCTTATAATGACAATGGTCCTGCTGATATGAAATACACAGACATTATTGTTGCCAATGACAATAGATTTGCTTTACTTGATTTTTTCATAAAATTTCCAGAATTTAAAAAAAATGATTTTTATATATCAGGAGAAAGTTATGCTGGAGTTTACGTACCTACATTAGCAGAGAATATTTTAAAGAACTCAAAAACAGAAATTAATTTGAAAGGAATAATTGTTGGAAATGGTCTAACTGATTTGGAAGTTGATATTGAAAGTGCTTTAGTTGATTTTGCCTATGGTCATGGTCTTTACTCTGATAAAACCAGATCCAACTTCTTATCATTTTGCAATAGTACTACTTTAACTCCTGAATGTAAAGAAGCTCGTAAAGATATTCAAAATTCCTTACAAGGATTGAATATATATGATATTTATAGAGATTGCCCTCCAAGTGAAAATTCGGATAAAAATTCAAATCAAAATAACGAGTTAACTTTTCTAACAGAAAGTACAAAAAGCAAAACTCACAAAGTAGTTACTCAACAAAAAACCATGATAAACACATTAAAGAAAATTTCAGAAAAGCAAAAAATTAAAAAAATATTGAAACATAATTCATTTGAATTAAATGAATTTGATTTCGATATATTATCTCAAGAACATTTCCTCAAAAAACTCAAATCTATAACACAAGATGAAGAAAATGATGATGAAGATACTGGTCTCTGGCCTGATTTTTGTGCTGATGATCCTTTCCCAACTGAATTTTTCAACAAAGCGGAAACTAAAAATAAGCTTCATGTTAGAACTAATATTACTTATGTACAATGCAATAATTATATTAATGGAAATTATACTCTCGGAGATTCACTTAAATCCTATAATAATACTCTTTTAAATTCAGGTATAAGAATTTGGTTCTATGCTGGAGACACAGATGGTGCGGTCCCTTTTACAGGATCAATAAAATGGATCCCAAAATTAAAAATGTCTATTACTGAGCCTTATAGGAGATGGATAGTCAAAGGACAAGGAGCTGGTTATGTTCAATCTTATGATTCTCTTATGTATGTTACAATTTTGGGTACAGGTCATATGGCTCCCCAATGGAAGAGAGAACAAGCTTTTGTCATGTTTAATTCATTCTTGAAAGGGGAAAGATTACCAGAAAAATAATTCATTAGTTAACCTTTTATTTTAGCTTAAGTAAAAAATATATGAAATTAAATTTTAAAAATATCTTCAAAATTCTTATAAAAGGGAAAATTTAATTTTTAAAATAAATAAAATTTTTATACAATTTATTAAAAAAAATATAAAGATTAGTTGATTCTATTTTAAATATTTTATTTACTATCGTAATTTTAGATATTCAATAAAAGAAGTTCTGAATATTTATTTAATAATAAAACATAAAAATCGAAAAATTTTTAAGTTTTAGATATCTATAAGAGTTTCTTTTAAATATTTTTAAAATTTATTTAGGAAATTTTTGTGTTAAAAAAAATGAAAACTATTAAAAACTAAAAATTGAGATTTAAAAAGTAATTTTTACAAATTATAATTTAATAATTAAAGCATTTAAATCAAAAAAATTTCGAAAAAAATGAGCTCAAATCCCTCATCAGCTCAGGTATTTCCATTTGTATATAACGTTCCTCTACTAAAACCAAAAACTATCATCTCAGGTCATAAGTTACCTATTTACTGCGTTAAATTTTCAGAGGATGGAGATTATTGTCTTAGCGGTTCACAAGATAAATCGATTAAATTATGGAATCCATTTAAAAGTCTCCTTATAAAGTCATATGATAACATTCATTCCAATGATGTCTTGGATGTAGCTATATCTAAGGATAATACAAAATTCGCATCGGTTGGAATAGATAAACAAGTTTTTTTAACAGACAGCATTAAATGCAATGTTTTGCGGAGATTTGTTGGTCATTTACATACAATAAATTCTATTTGCTTTAATTTCGATGAATCAGTTTTAATATCTGGTGGCTCTGATTGCAGCGTTAGAATATGGGATTTAAAATCACAAAATAGAGAACCTATTCAAACTCTTCTAGATTCAAAGGACTCGATTAGTAAAGTTATTGCTTTAAATGAAAAAATAATTTCTATTTCAATTGATGGTTGTTTGAGAATTTATGATATTCGAATCGGTTCTATGATAAAAGACGATATGGAAATTAGCTTGAATGGAATAGATAAATCTAATGATGAAAAGTTTTTCTGTATTTCTGGAACTGATGATTGTTTGAGATTAATGGAAAGCGAAACAGGCCAGATAATAAAAGTCTTTGCTGGTTTGCATAAGAGTAAAAATTATAATAAAGCAGTAAAATTTTCTAAAGAAAATGATGGAGTTTTTATAACTTCTGAGAATAACGATGTCGTTTTTTATGATTTAGTAGATGAGAAGAAAGATAGGATATTACGAGGTCATGAAAAAGTCTCCTCTGGGCTTGATATTCATCCTAAGGATAAAAATTTAATAGTCAGTTGTGGATTTGATTGTAAAATAATGCTATGGGAGTTAAATCAGAAAATAAATTAAAAATTTTGAATTGATAGTTAAGATCTGGAATTAGAATAATTTATCATGATTTATATATTTTAAAGAAGAATTTATAAATCGTTGTTCTTTTTAATAATTTCTAGATTTTGTATTTTTGTAATTTTTATTAATATTTTAGAAATTTTTAAAGATTTAAAATTAATTGATGTATATAAAAAATCGTTATAATTCAGAATTCAATAATTATTCTAAATAAAAATCAATTATTATAAATTAATTTTAAATTCCTAATATAATTTTTTGAATAATCTATTTTGAATATATAGAAATTCCGAATTAAATTAATTTTCATAAATTTGAAATTAATAATCTCTTCTTTTTATATTCCGTTTATATTAAATTCTAACTTGGATGGATTTATTTAAGACTAAAAATATCTTTATTATTAATCTTAAATTAGTTACTTCAAGTTTTTTATAATTTATAATAAGTTTTACATATTTAATTAAAAGAACTGTTAAAAATATATATTTTAAATATTAAATTTGTCCAGAAAATGATGAAAAATATGCTAATAAGATTAATCTGTATCTCTATTGTCTTTTTTTGTAAATTGTCGTTATTTATAAAAGATAAAATAAACGTAAGTTATAATTTTTTTATAAACTATCAATCATAGGAATTTTTCTCAAACTTAAAAAATTTTGTGATTGATAATTTAACTCTACTTTATTATTTCGGCGAAGAAAGATTAATTTCCATTAAAAAAGATAAAATTAAAATCCCTTATAATATTGGAGTTATACTTGACAATCAAACTTATGAAAAAATAATATTCAAACTCCTCAAATTTATAAATTGGAATTTAAAGTTGGGAGTAAGCTATATTAATTTATACGATCCTTTTCATGTAATAAAGCAAGAGAATTATGAACATTTTAAATCTTTAATTACACTAATATATTCAAAAAAATTCAACATTGCTGATAAAAGCTCTGCAAATAGTACATGTTTTAATATAAATAACAATAAAGACATTATTTTAATAAATAAAAGTGAATTTTTTAATGTCTCTATATGCCAAGCATTCGAAGAAAAAGATTTGATATATGAACGAAAAAAAATCCATCTTTCGGAAAAATCTTCATTGATAAAAGATCGATCAATTGATGTAAATAAGGGAATTTCAAAAGCTGAGTTTAATCTTTTTAAAGAAAAATTCAAATTCAATAAAAATGAATTTCTTATAATTAAATTCTTGGATTTCATAGAAGCCAATATAGATTTTATTGATTTTTTTAAAATAAAAGATTATGGAAATGATCAAAGCTTAGGAATAATTAATTCTTGTATGTTTGAAAAAAAAGAAGATAAACACATATTTTCAAATAAATATGAAAATAAATCTTTATATAAAATTGAAAGCAGATATTTAACAAGAAAAGAAACCAATGAACTCCCTGAAATTTTAATAAATTTTACAAAAACAGAACTTTGCATGTTTGGTTTCCCTTTTGTTCTGATGGAAAATTCTGAAATTCTGTAATTTAAGATTATAATTACTATATTTAAATTTAATGATAAATATATTAAATTTTATTAATTTTTTAGAGATGCAGGTGATTTAACAAAAATTTCTTTAACGAAATACTTGAGGATTTATGAAAAATATGCAAAAATAGATAAAAGATTCGGGAAATAAAATTTTAAAAGCATATTTCTTTATTTATATATTAATGAAGTATCATATTAAAAATACATCAGTTTTTTTATTTTTATATTAATTAAAAAATTAATGAATTATTATTAATATCTTTTCATACTAAAAGTCTATAATTCAATTGTCAATTTAAAAAATCTTATTAATATTCAACTTTTGTGTGATTGATTGAAAATAATTAAAAAATCTAATTGAAGAAACTTAATAATAAAAAATAGGAATCTGACTCATTTTTCAGAGATTTTAATTGGTATGATATTGATTATATATCTAAGGTTATATTTAAATTATGCAAATTCAGACTTATGTGTTTTTTCGAATAAAAAAATCAAAAATTTATTTTTATGATCATAATTTCTTTTCATCATATCATGGTGGATTTTAAATTATTGTTTATTTAATCAAGAAAATAATTAAATTTCATCATTATTTTTCATTCCCATATTAATTATTAATAAATATTTTTAATTAATAAAAAATTTATTTAATAAATAAAAATTTAATTTGACTAATTAAAAATTTTTGAAATATTAAAAATATTTATAAAATTTCTTAATTCGAAAAACATTATACTAACTAAAATTTCATAAAGACTCCCTTAAAATTATTAATCATTAAGGATTTAATTAAATTAATTAATAAAAATGAAATCACAGACTAAATGCAGTTTATTAATCTTTTTATTTATATTTGCCCTTAAGCTTAAAATTATTAGTTCAAGTACTAATTTCCTAAATTCTGAAGGAAAAAACTTAAAGAGTAACTTAAAATATTCTAGAAAAAATCCTTCCTCTTCAGATTTACTCGATCTCACTCCTTACAACTATCCAAAAAATGTATATAATAATAAAGATATTATCACAATTGCAATCCTTGGTACAAACGATATTCATGGACAAGCATATGAGAGAGAAATCAAATATGGAACAGATACAATGAAAATTGGGGGTTTTAAATTGCTTTCTGGATACATTAAAAAAATGCGATCTGATTTTGAAGGAAGATTCTTATGGCTCGATGCAGGTGATCAATTTACTGGTACAGTAGAAAAAGAACGCACTGGTGGTTCTTTAATGATTGATTTTTATAACTTGATGAAAGTTGATTCAGTTGCTGTCGGAAATCATGAATCGGATAAAAAGGAAGATGTTTTGAGAAAATGGATGAAAGCCGAATTAGGAGCATATGCTGATGGAAATAATAATGAATGGACTCAAGAGCTTTATGGAAAACATGACAAAAATTTATATCTTACTGCTAATTTGAAAATGAAAGAAGGACTTACAGATGATTTGCCTAATAGAATGCCTGTAAAGATATTCAATTTTGAAGAAGGAAATATTAAAATTGGAGTAATAGGATTGATTACTCAAGAAACTGTAGCTAAAACAGCAGGTTTTAATAAAGATAAATATGAAATTTTGGATTACAAAGAAGTCGTGGAACAAAAGGCTAACGAATTACGAACAGCAGCTTGCAATGCAGTACTAATTCTTTCTCATGTTGGTACTAATTGCAAAAAACCCACAATGAATGCTCAAGAAATTAGAGAATTATATGAATTAAAAATAAGAGATAATGAATACCAAGGAGAAGAAAGATGTGATGGTGAAATGGCTACATTACTTAAAAATTTAACTCCTGGAATAATCGATGGAGTAATCGCTGGTCATATTCATGAATCTGCCCATCATTTCTTTTTTGATATACCTGTCATTCAAAATCCTATGAGCAATATTTTTACAAATTTATTATATTTGATATTCAAAAAAGATTCTAATAATAAATATGTTTTAGATAAAAACGAAACCAAAATTGAAGGTCCGATTCCACTTTGCAATATGGTTTATAGCAACAATAAAAGATGTAATGAATTCCAAAATTTAACAAATGGAATTACACTTAAGAAATTCATATTCCACGGATGCTCTATTTCTCCAGATCCCCTAGTAGAACAATTGTTTAATGAAAAATACCAAACTCTTTCTATTACACTTGAAGAAATGAAGAAATCAGTAATTTTCAATACCGAAATTCGTTTGGAAAGACAAGTAAAAAAAGAAAATGTCTTAGGAAATTTAATATGTGATATAATTAAAAAAGTTACTAATTCTGATATTTCATTTTATTCTCCAGGAGCTCTACGTTATGTTTGGGATATTGGAATGGTTTCTGATTATGAACTTAACAATATGTTCCCTTTCGGAGGGAATTACGGTCAAAAAAAAATGACAGGAAAAATGATAGTTGATCTCATAAAAACTTTACAAATTGAAGGAAAAATGGGTTATTTATATTCATTTTCTGGTATTAAGATGACATTAATTGAGGAAAATGGAAAACTCAAATTAGACGAATCAAATTTAATACTAGATAATGGAAATAAATTGGATCTTAATAAAGAATATGGTGTTGGATCTGCTACTTTCTTCCTAAATGGAGGTGATGATGTTAAAACTTTGGTGGATCAAAACAAAATAGGAAATAATCCAATCACAAATCAACAGGATGTTTTAGTTTCAGTTAAAAATGAGTTATTAAAACTCAAAAACCTGAAGGCAAAAGATGAAAAAAAATACTTAGGAAGGATTAAATATATCAAAAATTCTAAAAAATTTTAAATTAGGTTTGAGTCAAAAAATCATTAAAATTAATATTTAATGAATAAAAATTTAAGAATTTTTAAAGCTTATTGAACTATTTTATGAAAATATTATCTTTTTAAATTATTTATTATTTTTCATTAAAATCAATATTTTATTTTTATTTCAAATTACTATAAATAATTTACTCTTTATCAATTATTTATTTTTTAATATAATTTAAAAAATAAAATTTAAACAATTTAATTATTAAATTTTAAAATCAATTATATCTTATGATATTTATTTTGTCTGTTACTTAATTAATCATCTTTTATCAAAATGTGG
>Ga0194116_10008537_pt1 | contig 10363 bp, 8 predicted proteins | sample TA2MahsurfametaG_4_FD_148617 | JGI IMG/M metagenome (GOLD analysis project Ga0194116, IMG submission 148617) | Freshwater microbial communities from Lake Tanganyika, Tanzania - TA2015008 Mahale S9 surface | ecosystem: Environmental > Aquatic > Freshwater > Lake | place: Tanzania: Lake Tanganyika... | reverse complement strand
CGAATGTTGATCACAAAACTTATCCGGCTTTTGAAAATATAATAATAACAAAAAATAAAGTAACACTTGGTTTTAGAGAAATTGATAAAACATTTGAAGAAAGTACGAAATTACATTGTTTCTGGGGTGTTAATGTAACAGATGATAAGATTAAAATGATAGACAATGAATTTGTATCTACTATGCCATTACCGCCTAAGAAAAAGTGTTGGTTTATGAGATTTATAGATTGGATTAAAGGTTTATTCAAATGAACAATTTGCCATTCAAAGAAACTTCAGTGGGCAATAATCAGTATATAAGAGAATTTAGTAATGATATAGATAATCACGAACTAGAATGGCATATAGACCGTGAAGATAGAATTATTGAAGTTATAGAAAATAATAATTGGGAAGTACAGTTGGATAATGAATTGCCTAGATTATTAAAAAACAAGTTATTTATACCTAAAGAAACTTATCATCGAGTAATAAAAGGAGATGGAAAACTAATTATAAAAATAACAAAACTTTGAATATTTATAATATATGAAATTAATTGATATTTTATTGGAGTCAAAATTAAACGAATTTGGTTTGCCTGGTAGTTCAATTGTACCACTAAGCCAGTTTGTAGCACAAGAATTAGATGAAGAATCAGATATGTTGGGTGCTACGACAAGAATATTGCCTCCAGGCGAGTTACAAGCTTATTTACAAAGGACCGCTGCTGGCGAAAAAGAAAAATTAGATAAATATAAGATGCCTTATGTACACAGAGGTAATATTGAAATTAAGGATGAAAATGATAGAACTTATGATTTGGATAAATTAAAAGCAGCAATCTCAGCTCGTCCCGAAAAGATTTTAAAACAAAACGAAAAGATTTCTCATAGTGGCGGCGGCAGTACAATTTATTACAATATTGGATTGCCTGCATTAAAAGGATTGGCTGTAAACGAAAAAACAGGTGATTTTGTTGTAGTGGATACTTGTCCAGGTGCGGGTGCTTGTAAAGTATATTGTTATGCTAAAAAAGGTGGTTATGTACAATGGAAAGCAAGTTCACTTTCACAAACTCGTCAATTAAACTTTTTATTGAACGATCCAAGTGGATATAAAGCTAAATTAAAAGCTGAATTGTCATCTGCTGAAAAGAAATTCGGTAAGAAAGATACAAAAGTAGTTGTTAGATGGCACGATGCTGGTGATTTCTTTAGTCCTGATTATTTGAATTTAGCATATAGTATTGCGAGAGATTTTCCAAATATTGATTTTTATGCTTATACCAAAGTAGCAAGTGTTGCTCAAGGCGATAAACCATCAAATTTTAAGATGAATTTCAGCGCGGGTGCAACTCCTGAACAAGAAAAACAAATTGATTTCTCTAAGACAAAACATAGTACGGTTGTACCAAAACAAATGTTTGACGATTTAATATTGAAAGCTGATGGTAAATTGGTTAAAGATCCAGAAGGTAAAATTCAATTCAAGTCGCCGGAAGCACTTGATATTCTTAAAAAGAAATTAGCTGCAAAATATGGTATGCCCGAAGATAGCGTAGTTACTTACGATGAAATGATGAAAATTCCTGTAGGTAGTGAACCTAAATGGAATGTTATTGTAAAACCAGGAGATGGAGATGATAGTGCAAATAGAGGTGATGTAATAGGAACTTGGTTATTAATCCACTAATTTGGTTATATTATATCTATTCTTAGATATTTATAATTAATGAGTGCTAATGTCAATAAATATCTGTATCTGATGATTAAAACTCATCGTGTGAAAGGGCAGACTAAAATATGAGTGCTAATCTCGATGCCGACAGAGTGAGATGGCCTGGTAGTGGTAGTATTGTAACCTCTGGAAGTGTACCATTTGGCTATTATCTAAATGAAAATTGTAGTGCCGAAGAAAGTACATTTGAGAACGATTGTAGTGGCAGTGCGATGTGGGCAGCTAAAAGATTAGGTTATCCTATAGTTGACATTGAAATGATTGATGTTAACTTTTATGCTTGTTTTGAAGAATCTGTATTAGAATACAACCGCGTTATAAATGAATTTAATATTGTAAACAATTTAATTAATGTACAGGGATTACCACAAGATCAATATCAAAATTTAACGGGGTTGGGAGTAAAAGGTACAGGCTTACCATTTGTTGTACAATTAAGTAAACAATATGGTAGTGAAGCACTTATAGGTGGAGAAGTACAACTTAGAAAAAGTTATTTTGATATAACCGCAAGTTTATCAAACACAAATCAAACTTTTGATCTAAATAAATTAATTGGAGACGACGTTGCACATATAACTGGTTCGCGAATTGAAGTTCGAAGAATATTTCATTATAGACCCCCAGCAATCGCTCGTATTTACGATCCATTTAGCATGACAGGCATGAGTTATAGTAATGTGCTTCAAGAAATGGGTTTCAGTGCTTATAGCCCTGCTACACAATTTTTGATGACTCCTATATTTGAAGATTTAGAAAGAGTACAGGCTATTGAGTTGAATGATATGGTTCGTAAGAGTCATTTCGGATTTGAATTGTTAGGTAATAATCAATTGAGATTGTTTCCAATTCCTACTGAAAATACCAGAGTTTGGATTGAATATTATATTGAGAGTGATAAAAATATAACAAATTTTACAAGTGGTTCTCGTTATGAATATATCAGCGATCCAAGTGATGTGCCTTATGAATATTGTAAATATTGTAAGATAAATCAAGCGGGTAAACAATGGATAAGGAAATATTTCTTGGCACTTTGTAAAGAAACATTGGGTCGTATCCTTCAAAAATATAGTACAGTACCAATTCCAGGCGGCGAAGTAACACTTGATGGTGCAGAATTAAGAGCAGAAGCTAAAGAAGAAAAAGATAATTTACTTGAAAAATTGAGAGATATGCTTGAGAAAACATTGCGTGTAAATCAGTTAGAAAATAAAGGTAAAGAAAGTGATGAAATGCAAAAAATGCTTTCAAAAGTACCACTTCACATTTACATAGGATAATTTATGGCAGCACCAACCACAAAACAATATCCTAAGCAAAATCCAGCTTTCAAGGAGTTCTGGACACCGGTTAGAAAAGACGTAGGTATTTATAGTTCTAATTATTTGCCCGGTAGATATTTCTCCAGAAGAGATATAAATATGTTAAGTTCGGTAAATGCTGAACTTGTTGGTGATATCATTGAATGTGTAGTACAAGTATTTAAAATTGCTGCTTACGAAACTACTACAAATATTTACGGCGAAAGTAGTAGTGAAAAAGGAAAGGTATTTTTTCCTGCCGTAAACGTAAGTTGTTTGGTAGAAAGAAGCGACATAAATACGGAAAATCAGGGATATGGACCAGATCGTAAACAAGATATAGTTTATAGATTTAGAGAAAGAGATTGTATTATAACTAATTATTTTCCAGAAATAGGAGATTTGGTGCTCTATAATGAACGTTATTTTGAAATTGATAACGTTGTACAAGAACAATTTTTAGGCGGTCATCCAGACAAGTCTTTGAGTTTAATCGTCAATACTCACTATACAAGACTTAGTAAAATTAACCTCGTAGAAAGACAAACATAATTTATGGCGTGGGGACCAAATAATGTATCTAATCCGAATAATTCGCCTAATCCGATTGAAAAAAATAATAATCAATCGGATGTAAAGGTTAATTATAATCGTGCAAATGCAGTTCGTCGCGACACTGATAAAGAAAAGAATTTTACAGTCACATTACTTGATATTGATACTGCAATAATAAGCACATTAAATAATAGATTAAAATTACAGGTAATGGATAACGGGGAAGTAGTAAAAGTACCTGTAATTTATGGGAATCCTGAAAGATGGTATGCAATGAAACAGTTTGGTCATATTAGAGACAATCAAGGTAAAATACTATTACCCGCATTTATGATCCGTAGAAAAAATGTAGAAAATAATAAAGATTTAGCTACATTTAATCGTTATTTGAGTTATCAAACATTGATGGATTATAGTGAAAAAAATAAATATGATCGTTTTGATTTGTTAAATAAAGGAGTTTTCAAAAGTAAACCAACAAAACAAATTTATAGTGTTTCTCTACCAAATCATGTAAATATTAGTTATGAATGTATAATTTGGACAGATTATGTTGATCAAAATAATAAATTGTTAGAACAAATAAATTATGCCGCTAAAGATTATTGGGGCGATAGAGAAAGATTTAAGTTTAGAGCTAGAATTGATAGTTACAGTGTAGAACAAGAGGTAAATGACGGTGAAGATCGTAATATACGAACGACGTTTGATTTAAACGTAAATGCTTATTTGTTGAACGACACAATCGTTACAAGTATGAACGGTATTAAGAATACTACTAACAAATTATTTACCGTTCGTAAAATTAAAGTAGATGAAATGATTACTTCCTCACCGAACGAAATTGTTAATAAATCCTACACTGATACTACTGTATTAAAAGATAAAAATACAGATTTTGTGTATGTTGACGATGTTGGAATGGAATTAAAGTCGGACAATATTAAAGATAATTCTGGTTATAATAAAATACCAAATACCAATTCATTCAACACAACTTCCATCTTTCACCCAGCACCTATTAAAATTACAGACTATGGAGAAAATGGTTGGTTGGCATATGACAGTAAGTATATTTATCTTTATAAATATCCAAATGGTTGGTTAAAAAGAGAAATTGCAACATTTGATTACGACTATAGTGTACAACAATACATAAGTGGATACGATTGTAATGGTAATCCGATCTATACTACACAAAATAGAAGACCTATAAATACTGCTTTTAGAGTTTTCCAAAGATTTCCAGATAAAATCTATCATCAAGTACCATATCAATCATCTGATTATGGACAAGACGGTTGGATAAGTTATGACGGAGAATATTTTTATATTTACAGCACAGGTGAGTGGAGAAGAATACCCGTATCATTTTTTGGCCCATTATAATATATAAAATATAGTTTTTTTTATTTTATATTTATAATATAATGGCAAACTGTAATGACCAAAATAATAGTTGTCCTCCCGATCCGGATATTCTAAATAATGCTATATTAAATTATAAGCGCGCCAGAGGTGCTATAAACGATCCTGGTCTTAAAGATTTACTAAAAATAGTTGATGAACTAAAACGATTAATCGAATGTAATATTGCTTTAGGTACAAGTGGTACTAGTGGTACTAATGGAGAAACTGGAGAGAATGGTACATCGGGTTCAAGTGGTTTAGATGGTTCGCCAGGACCTCAGGGTACAGGAGGGACCAGTGGCGAAACGGGTATAGGTGTTCCAACAGGTGGTACACGTACTCAAGTATTAGCTAAAGCGACAAATTTAGACTATGATACCGAATGGATTAGTATAATTCAACCTGCTCCAAAACCGACATCGAGTGGGACAAGTGGTAGTGACGGCACTAAAGGTCAAGATGGCACCAGTGGAACAACCGGCACCAGTGGAACAACTGGCACCAGTGGAAGATCGGGTACCAGTGGAAGTAGCGGAAACACCGGCACTAGTGGTTCAAGTGGAACCGGAGGTTTGTCTGGAAATGACGGTGCAAATTCTTTGAGATGGGAATTTTTTGGCGTTTCAGAAATTGTTAAGGTTGGTAAATTTTCAGTCGATAATTCTTTACTTTCAGAATTAACAACTTTAAAAATTTCAAAATATGATTATTATAACAACGACGTTTCCAGTTGGCTTTTAAATTTAGCTAATACAGATTTAAATAACGTTTTTTTACAATTGGTTGAATTTGGTAACCCAAAAGTAAACGGAATTTATACAGTTATAAATGTTGAGAATTTTGATGAGTATTCTGAAATTACAATCAGTGCAATTTATACAAGTACCGGTTATTTAAATCAATCTAAACCATATTCAATTTCGTGGGCAGGAGGTGGTACTGGGTCCGATGGTACAAGCGGTACTTCTGCTGACTCGTTCGTTTTTGAAAACGATCTTACAGTTTCAATATCGGGTAGTAAATCTTTTGGTAGATATTTAAATGGAAATATAATTCCAGCTACCGGAAAAACTGTTTCCGAAGTAATTGAATTAGCAATTAAAGAACCTTTATCTCCAACTGTAAATTTAACTTCATCAACCGTTATTCCTTTTAATCAAATTACAATAGAAAATAGATTGTTAGCATCATATACAATTAATTCTTTGGATGCAAGTGTTGATAGCGCAAATTTAGCGTGGAGAAGAAATAATTCCGGTTCGTATATGATTTTAGATATATCTTCTGTAAATCCGAATCCTTTTACCCATTCATTAACAGATACAAATTTTAATACAAGTTCTTTTAATTATAGATATACGGTAATAGATACCGACGGCGCATCAGCCACTTCTTATTTTGACATAACACCTTTAGCTTATGTAACAGCAAGTGGAAATGTAAATGTAATCGGTACGTCAATAAGTTTACCAGAAACTAATATAAAACGAGAACGTGGTAACGTAAATACTAATCTAAGTGGTACCATTTTACGAAATACAACTGATGTAGATCTAAAAAGTTATAGTGTACAATTTAGAGTTAATGAAGGTAATTGGTTTGATGTACCAGGACTTTCAAACATTTCTATTGCAGGTGCTACAGCAACAATTCCGTCTACAGTACACGTACCAACTGGAAGTGCAAATATTACAGATATAGACTATCAACTTCAAGTTGTTGATACATATTCAACTTCGAGTATGAGTTATAAATCAATAAATTTCTTTTATTTATTTTTTTATGGCCCATCGGCAGTTCGTCCAATTACATCTTCAATGGTAAGATCTTTAGATAACAGATTGTTTGCGGACTATACCGGTTCTTTTAATTTATATACAGGAGGTGCTTATTCAATTTTTACAGTTGCAATGCCATCTACTTTTAATTTAAGTGAGGTTATAGATTTGGATGCTGGATATACAAATCTAACAACAAATTATAGTCAATCCAATTTTAATGTAATGGATAGTGGTTCTAACGCAACACCATATCACATCTACTCTTTAAGTAATTCTATAGCTTATACAGATTATAACCATAGACACCAAATTTCTACAACTGTATGATTATGGTATACACCTACATTAACAACATTGGATTATACAGAATAAAATATGAATAATGTTCCTCTTTTAGAATTTCAAGATGTAGATCCAGATGTTGTTAAATCAATAACGATAAACACGATTTTTGGCGGTAATATTTATAGAATAAAAAAAATGTTTATAATTTTGATTCATATCATCAATTAGAATCTATAATAACAAATAATTAATTAATAACAAATAACTCATTCTCATCTATAAATCTAAACAGTTTAAATAACTTAACCGAGTTTTATGCAAATGTTAATAGTTTAACAAGTATACAATGAAGTCTTCTGTAAATATTACTACCACATATCATTTTGATGTGTCTTATAATAATTTATCAGCGGCTCAAATTAATAATATTTTACAAACTATAGATGGTTATACTACTCAAAGTGGTACAAATTTTACAGATAAATTTATAGATGTATCGGGTGGTGGTAATGCTACACCCACAAGAGCTGGTTTAACTTCGTTAGTTTTAGAAACAAAGGTTATAGAGTTCTCACAAATTAAAATCATGAAATATATTATAATAAATTTAATATCGGCTGTTTTAGATTTATATGCATTATATGTCCATAAAACATCTAATTATATAATGTTAATATTTAATAGGAAGATACTTTTGTAAAAAATATTATAATATATGGCGTTAACAACCGGAATACAAATACCGTTTGGTATACAGCCTGTCAATCCGGTACCGGTTGACAGTTGGTCCGGCCCTTATACTGGAGCTGTTGATACAATCGATTCAGCAAAAGCTGCTGCAAACGCGGCGATTGATCCTGCAATCAGATTTCAATCAATGGAAGTAAGATTATTAGTTGGCGGCGAAGCTTATAAATATTGGTACAAAGACGGTGTTGAAGATGCAGATTTAGTACATTTTTTTCAAGGCACAAGTGGGACAAGTGGTACCAATGAGACAACATGTAATAGTCAATATTTTTCATCTGCTTCAACTACTTGGACGTTTTCTCATAATTTAGGTGGTAAATTAGTATTGATACAAGTTTATGATGAAAATTTTAATCAAGTAATACCCGAATCAATAATTTTAATAGATGATAATACAGCAACAATAACATTTCCAACTCCACAAATAGGTTACGCTTTGGGTTGTAGATCAAATGATCCAAGTGGTACTGCGGGTACGAGTGGATCAAGTGGTACTGCTGGTACGAGTGGATCAAGTGGTTTTAGTGGTACAACGGGTACAAACGGTACAAGCGGAGTAAACGCTGGAAGTGGTACAAGTGGTACAAATGGTACAAGTGGTACAAGTGGATCATCCGGTAGTTCGGGTACAACAGGTACTCAAGGTACAAGTGGATCTTCAGGTTCAAATGGATCTAGTGGTGAAGATGGTCTGAGTGGTACTAACGGAATAACCGGTACCAGTGGAACTAGTGGTACCAGTGGTACAACGGGAACAAGTGGTACAAATGGAACAAGTGGAACAAATGGAACAAGTGGTAGTAGTGGTACAAATGGAACAAGTGGTAGTAGTGGAACAAGTTCTGGAAGTATAATTATTTATTTACAAGATGAATTTGGTAATTATTTAATTGATGATCTTGGTAATTATATCGCAGAATTAATAATATTTGGTACAAGTGGTAGTAGCGGTACAAGTGGTAGTAGTGGTACAAATGGTACAAACGGTACAAACGGTACAAATGGAACAAATGGAACAAGTGGTAGTAGTGGTATAAATGGTACAAGTGGTACAAGTGGTACAAGTGGATTAAATGCAACGAGTGGTACGGCAGGTACAGATGGTACTAGTGGTATAAACGGTACAAGTGGTACAAGTGGTACAAGTGGATTAAATGCAACGAGTGGTACGGCAGGTACAGATGGTACTAGTGGTAGTAGTGGTATAAACGGTACAAGTGGTACAAGTGGCACAAGTGGATTAAATGCAACAAGTGGTACAACTGGTACAAACGGTACAAATGGAACAAATGGAACAAGTGGTAGTAGTGGTACAAATGGAACAAGTGGTAGTAGTGGTATAAACGGTACAAGTGGTACAAATGGAACAAGTGGTAGTAGTGGTATAAACGGTACAAGTGGTACAAGTGGTACAAGTGGATTAAATGCAACGAGTGGTACAAGTGGTACAACTGGTACAACAGGTACAAGTGGCACAAATGGTACTACACCAACAACAAGTTCTGGTACAAGTGGATTAAATTCAACAAGCGGTACAAGTGGTACAACTGGTACAACAGGTACAAGTGGCACAAATGGTACTATACCAACAACAAGTTCTGGTACAAGTGGTAAAAATTCAACAAGCGGTACAAGTGGTACAACTGGTACAACAGGTACAAGTGGCACAAATGGTACTACACCAACAACAAGTTCTGGCACAAGTGGATTAAATTCAACAAGCGGTACAAGTGGTACAACTGGTACAACAGGTACAAGTGGCACAAATGGTACTACACCAACAACAAGTTCTGGTACAAGTGGATTAAATTCAACAAGCGGTACAAGTGGTACAACTGGTACAACAGGTACAAGTGGCACAAATGGTACTACACCAACAACAAGTTCTGGCACAAGTGGATTAAATGCAACAAGTGGTACAACTGGTACAAACGGTACAAATGGAACAAGTGGTAGTAGTGGTATAAACGGTACAAGTGGTACAAGTGGTACAAGTGGATTAAATGCAACGAGTGGTACAAATGGTACAACTGGTACAACAGGTACAAGTGGCACAAATGGTACTACACCAACAACAAGTTCTGGTACAAGTGGATTAAATTCAACAAGCGGTACAAGTGGTACAACTGGTACAACAGGTACAAGTGGCACAAATGGTACTACACCAACAACAAGTTCTGGTACAAGTGGATTAAATGCAACGAGTGGTACAAGTGGTACAACTGGTACAAGCGGTACAAACGGTACAAATGGAACAAGTGGATTAAATGCAACGAGTGGTACAAGTGGTACAAGTGGATTAAATGCAACGAGTGGTACAAGTGGTACAACTGGTACAAACGGTACAAATGGAACAAGTGGTAGTAGTGGTATAAACGGTACAAGTGGTACAAGTGGTACAAGTGGATTAAATGCAACGAGTGGTACAAATGGTACAACTGGTACAACAGGTACAAGTGGCACAAATGGTACTACACCAACAACAAGTTCTGGTACAAGTGGATTAAATTCAACAAGCGGTACAAGTGGTACAACTGGTACAACAGGTACAAGTGGC
>Ga0194116_10008535_pt1 | contig 10367 bp, 10 predicted proteins | sample TA2MahsurfametaG_4_FD_148617 | JGI IMG/M metagenome (GOLD analysis project Ga0194116, IMG submission 148617) | Freshwater microbial communities from Lake Tanganyika, Tanzania - TA2015008 Mahale S9 surface | ecosystem: Environmental > Aquatic > Freshwater > Lake | place: Tanzania: Lake... | reverse complement strand
TCCCCATTTATCTATCTCTTAAGTATAACATTTAATAAACTAAAAATTAACAAAGTTTTTATATTTTTTTTTTATAATTATTGAAAAAATTATTATTCTAAAAATAATATGAAAAATGTCATTTCGAGATTTCTTTTAGCAATAATTTTAATTATCTCTAAAATAGAATGCATTGAATTTTATTTTACATTGGAAAAATTCTCACACAAATGCATAGGAGAATATATTACCGAACAAACGACAGGTATTTAATTATTGACTTTATATTAAAATTTTTAATATAAGTAAATTAAAAATTAGCAATTTTCCACACAAGATCAGAAGAGGATTTTACTGCAAAATTATTTGATCCTAATGGAGTAATAGTTTATGATAAAGTAAATAATAAAAACAAAACTTATATAAAGTTATTAAATAATTTAAGACATTCGTAAAACATGATTTTTTAAACGAAAGAACAGTATTAATTTATAGGAAAACACAAAAAATTCTAAAATTGCTTTTACAGCAATTGAATCAGGAAATCATCAATTATGCTTTGAAAATAATAATAAAAAAGAAATTAAATTAGAATTCGAATTTTTATCAGGAGTGTCTGCTAAAGACTATAGTGCTATAGCTAAAACATCTAATCTTAAGCCGATTGAATTAAATATAAAAAAATTAGAAGATATGATTAATTACCTAATTAAAGAATTTAGTAAAATAATTTCCCATGAAGAATCAACATTGGCAATCAATGATGCATTGAGTAATAAAATAATAATGTTTTCAATGATTACATTGATTACTATGGTAATCCTTGGAATAGTGGAAACTTTTTATATTAAAAATTATTTGAAGAAGCGAAAAGTAATATAAGTCCAATATTCGATTTTTAATGTGTTTTACATAAATGCAATTAAAACATTTAAATTGCAATAAATACATATTTTAATAAAATATACAAAATAAATTATTAAAAAATTTGTTTTTTTATAGAATATATAATCTTTAATTTATGAAAGATTTGATATATTTTAAAATATAATATCCTTTGAGAGTGAATTTTCTAAAAAATCAAAATAATGAATTTAACTTGAAAAATAATAGATAATTCTCATAATAAAATAACTTTAATCGAGACAGTTATTTTATAACAAAAAATATTTTTGATGAGAAAAATTTGTTTTGTTTTTAATTTTTAGCAACAGATATAAATAATTGAATTTTTAAATCAATTATCTAATTTTTTAAAATTCGAAATTATTTGGGACTTCTGAATTTTATTAAAATTTTAAGCATTGTTAGCATTTTATTAGGAATTCAAAAGGTTTATAGTAAATCAAAAACTTTCTTTCAAAAAATTTTTCCTCAATAAGAAAATAAATTAATTTATTCTTAAATTTCACGGAAAAAATAATCACAGATCTTTTTTTATAATCAATTTAATTATCAATAAAATCATGTTTTGTTTTTATAAAAAATTTTTTTTAATTCAAAAATTTACTTATATTAAATTAATAAATTTAATTATGAATTTTCAAATGTTAATATAAAAAGACCTTTACAGCTCCATTATCATATTTGCTTTTTCTTTTATTATAATTTTCTGTTTCACGTCTCGGAATTATCTTAGATTTCACTGAGTCATATTGATCTTCGCATTTTTCATAAAATTTTTTATTTTTTATTTCTTCAGGATTTTTATTCTTATTTATAAAACTTTAATATTACTTTTTTCTCAAAAGAAATCGTATCTAATTCATTTTTATCTTGACTGAAATCTATAATTTTGCATGAATTTCCCATATTTTATTAAAAAAATTAATATTTATGTAAATAAACTCAAAATTATAACAAATTATTTTACGAAGGAAAAAAAAAGTTTTTCTAAATAACGATTTTTTTATATTGCTAATAAAGAACTTCCAAATCAAATAATAATGACTGTTGAGTGATCATTTGTTTTTTTAATATTTAATCAATATTATAATTCCTTAGTTAATCATAAACAATATATCAATAAAGAGCAATTAATTAGATTTATAATCGAAAATCAATGATTAAAAAAAAAATGTTTTCAAATTAGAAACCAATTTAAATTTTAAGCATAAAATAAAAAATAGAAAATCAATTGAAATTTTTTTGGTAAATTTCTATCAGATTTTATTTATGATTGCAATTAGTAAAATCGAACCATTTTATGTTATTAATAATTAGGGAATTTATAAAAACTTATTAATTAGACAAATTAGTTTTTGATACTATGATATCCTATGCTTGAACTGGTTTTATCTAAAATAAAAATTAGAATTTTATAAAACTTTTAAATTCAAGAATAAAAAGAATTTAAAATGAATTTTACTCTAAAATGCAAGGATATTATTGAAAAAACCAAGCATTTTAAGTCTTGTACCAAATAGTAAAATACTGCAAGTCCAGTTGGATCATTACTTTTTTCTACGTCAAAAAAAGAGCCAATTTTTGAAGTTGTAAACGAAATATGTTCGTCGCCAATAACGATTTCAAGCTCTTGCCTACCTGTTTTATCTGGTTTAGGCCAATTCTCATCATCTTCACTTTAAAAAAATTTTAAGATAAAATAAAATTTTTTATTACTATTAAATAACAAAAAAAAATATTTCAAAAATTATTAATACTTCAAAATCTTTGAGTCAACAATTATTTTTTTCAATTCTTGCAAAATTACATCTGTAACATAAACTTCCTTTCTAATTAAACAATCAGCTTTATAATTAGAATTATTTGCATATCTTAATCTCCCATTAGGTCTAAATTCAAATTCAAGAAATTCATGTCCATATCTTCCTTTATGCCCTACACTAAATATAAATTTATTTGAGCAAATGTTTATATTTGATTTTTAGTTTTAATTTTTCAAGATTAATCAATATAATTATTTGTTTACTAATATCTAACATAAAAATCATCATTTTTGGCTTTTTCCATTTTAAATTTTTTTAAATAGTTTGATAAAATAATTTAAATTTTTATTGATAATTCTTTATTTATTTTGACTTTAAGACATCAAAAAAAGAAAATCATTATCTGAGTATTTCAATCTAATTTTTCTGAAATTTGTATTTTTTAAAAAATGTTGTAATTTATTAAATTTATTTTGGAATTTTGAAAAATAGACTTATTTTAATAATGAGTAAAATAAGCATTTGATTTTTCGACGATCAATAAAACATCACAAAAATTTTTTATTATTACTATTTATTTCTTAAGAAATAAATTAAGAAAAAAATTTATATAATAACTTTTTAAGATTAATAATAAAAACTTAAATTTAAAAATAATGGATATTAGAGACTTTACATATAGAACAACTCCTGTTAAAAAAACAAGAATGTATGAAGTTCATACTCTCTCTCCAGATGGGCTCCATCAATATCTAGACAAGAATTCTTATGTTCATAGATTTTTGAAAAATCCAAATTCTGAAACTGTAAATAAAGATGAAGAATGTCAGAATAACCTTTATATTTCTGATGCAAATTTAGCAAATAAATTTAGCAATAAAGACCTAAATAGAAATTTAGGAGAATCTAAAGATTTTAATAATAAAAATCAAAATGAAAAAGGAACTGTAATAACAATAAACATGAATAATTTTCATAAAAATATTTATTATAAACCTTCAAACTATAATTATTCGGATGGAGTTGAAAAAAATGAATCCAGCAAAAATAACAATTTATTTAGTAACTTCAATAATAATCACCAAAATTCAGAATTGTCTAAAAATGAAGAGTTTCCTTTATATGAAAAAAAACAAAGATCTGTAGAAGAAAAAAGCAACTTTGATAATATTTCAAATAACTTAGAATCAAAAGTAAAAAAAAACACATTTTTACAAACTAGCAAACAGCTATTAATTAACCCAAAAAAATATATTCAAAATCGTTATAATCAAAATAGATATAATAATCAAAAGTATTCTGAAGACTACCAAACCACTATTAATAGCCTCAAAGAAAAATTCAGTAATAATTTCATTTCAAATACAAGTAAAAATAGCTCATCGCCTCAAAGAATCACATATGGAACTTTTAAATCTTATGAAGTACCTCATTTAAACACTCAAAGACAATCCAGCAATTTTCGCTTAAATCTAATTCGAAATAAATTAGAAAATACTCTTTTGAAAACAGGAAAAGATTCAAAACACAATTCAAGCGTTAATGATATTGATAATTTAAATAAAAGAATTGAAGATGAAAATAAAAAACTAAAAAACTACTTTGATAACATAAATAGATTTACTCAAGATCAAGGTTTTTACCCAAGCGTCAGTCAAATTACTAACAGTAATAACTTAAGAACAACCAAAGTTAAATTATATAATAATAAATATATGGGAGAAAGATATGATCCTTCAAATTTTGCTTGAAAGTATAGATTAATTTAATAAAAATAAAAATTGAAAATAAATTACTTAATGTTGTTTAATGTTTAAATATCTATTATTCACTTTATAAAAGTAATTTAAATAGTAAAGAATTTAATATTTATTTATAAGTATCTCAAAAAGGGAAAAACAGTAAAATTAACAATTTAAAAAAATTTGATTATTTAAGGCATTTATAATAATTCAAAAGGTATCTCTTTATTATCCGAAGAACAAATAAATTTTTTTATTTTTTAAAATGATAAAAAATAAACTTAATTAATATAAAAAGAAAATAAAATCTTTAAAATTATTTTTCTCCAACTTTATAAAATTAAATATTTAAATAACAAACTATTAAAAATTATAAAATGCTCACTGCAAAAAATAATTTGAAAATAATTGAATTAGATCTGATGGATTTGCTAAATCAAAATCTCGATAAGCTTCAACAATTCATAGATGATTTAAAAAATGATATTAGACAAATAAAACATTATAAATATGTTAATTTCTATGAAGAAGGAATCAGTTTTTGTTTAGTAAATGATAAAATTGAATCCATCTATATTTATAATCAAAACATAATGAAATTTAACAGGTATTTCTTTTCTTTATTAAATCAAGAAATTTGAAAATATAGATATTTAGGAAAAATTCCTTATAACTTGAAATGGAATATGGTTAATAAAAACATAGTTGAACTTTTCGGGGATACACCAATTAAGAAGGGAGGAAATCTACCTGTTTGGCTTTGTTATGAACACTTAGGTATTGAATTCAATTTTTTGAATAATTCATGGAATGATACTGAAAATCCTTTGATTTTTATTTGTTTATTTACAGCTGATAAAAGTAAAAGATTCAATTGTAATTTATGTTTAAATGGATTATCTGAAAAAACATATAGTTGTAAAAATAATTGCAAAATGGTTAATTATTGTTCTCAAAAATGTTATGATATTCATTATCCTTTACATTCGAAATTCTGTATATAAATAAATATTATTATCAATTATCTTATTGAAAATAACTCAATAAATAAAATAAATCAACTTCCTTGAATTTCCTTTGATGTTTATATTTAACTATTGAGTTTTCTTATGGTTTTTAATTTAACTTTTAATCAATAAAAAACTCGAAAAATATTTTATTTTTAATCTCAATCGGGAAACGGACAACTTGAAGCTTAATTTAAATATATTTAATATTTCATAAATAAAATGTCAAATGATTCTTCGAATACTGGTGAATAATTTAATTAAATATTTTAATTTTTTCATTCCATTCAAATATGATAATTCAAGTTATCTGAATCGATTAAAAATTTTCTTTTTATTATAATATAATTTTTCAGTTAATAATTCCTGCCAAGCAAATTTATTCGTGAATGAAGATAAAATTATAAAAATACCAGTTATGGAGAATAGAGAAATACATTTAAATGGAGAAATTAAAAAAGATAGTCTTCATTATCAAAGGAAAAAAAAAGAAAATTTTGAAAATTTAACATTTAACATTCAAATTTTAAAATCATCAACAGATCATTTAATACAATCTATCATAAACAATAATAAATATTTAATTGAATATGAGAAAAAAAAATTAAAGGATAATCAAGAAGATGAGGAAGAAATAATGTAGAACTTTTACTTATAAAATTTTTTTAATAATTATTTAGTAAATTTTATAAATCAAAGTCTATTGAAATTGTATAAATTCTATTAAAGATCTAAAAAATTATGTTATTTTTACAAAATAAAAATTTGATTTGTTTTTTAAGAGTAAATACTGATTTTTTAAAATCTATACCAATTTGGTTTTAAAATTTATTAAGCGATATTTGTAAATTTCGTTAGAATGATTTAATAAAGTTATTAGATAAAGGTAACCGATAATAAATCAATTTTGTTTACTTTTAAATGTTTTAATCTTAAGACTTTACTTAATTAATGTTATTATTCAATTCAAATCGAAAATTTGAAAAATTTTCAAATTAAAAATCACTTCAAATATAACACAGCATAAGTATTTATAATCTAATAAAAATTTAATTATTTTCCCAAGTCAAAATCGCTTTAAATTCATGTAGATTTATTTTTTTTGGACCTGAAACAGGTTTTAATAAATCATCTTCGAAAGTATCTTGAATCTCTGGCTTTATTTCGTTTTTTTCCTTTTCTTTATCATCTTTCTTCTTATTTTTTCCTTTAGAATCCTTTACATTTTCAGCATCTTTATTGAGAAGTCTACCAGCCGCAATTGCTTCAGATAACATTTCTTCAATCTCCTCTTTTGTTAATTTTTCTCCTAAATCTTTCGCAATTTTTTCAATGTCTTCACTACTTATATATTTTTCCTCATCATCATTATCTTTTCTGTTTACGCTTGAAATCTTTCTGAATGCGTATTTGATATCTTCTTTACTTAGCTTCTCTTCTATTTTAGTAAGCATTATATCCATAAATTCTTGGAAATCTATACTTTCGGAACTTTTACCCTCGTTATTCACATCAACTAATTTATCTAATTCTTCGTTTGTAGGATTGAAGCCCAATGCACGTAAAATAACTTTTAATTCCTTTTTCTTTATTTGACCCACTCCTCCTTGATCAAAGTAATCAAAAGCTTCTTTAATATCTGTCTTTTGTTTTGGTGATAATAATTGTCTTAATCTTTTGGCTCGTGCTTGCTGATCAGTAATAGAAAGATTTCCTTCCATTGTGTGTTATAGGAAATTAAATTTAAATAGGAAAGAAATTTATTTATAATATTCACTAAAAAAATTAATTCATAAACATTAGTAAAATAAATTATAAAATTTAAGCTTATTCAACAAATTTTTAATAAATTGATTTTTTTTTAAATACTTATAGAATATCTAATTATGAAATTTTATTTTAAACTAATCTTTTATTTAAGTAGTTTTCTTGTACACTTTATATTTTCTCATTGTTTTATAAAAAAATATGTATAATACCTTGTTTAAACAAAAAATATTATAATTAATTATGATTTGATTTTTTAGTTTTCGGTTTGTATTTAATATTGTAATTCAAATCATTGGTGTTTTTATTACAACATATTATCATTGCATTTGAATCCGTAAAACAATTTTTTGAAATATTATTAGAAGCGTCTTCAACATAAGAATTTTCTATTGGTGGTACATCTACTGTTTTTTTTTCTTCGCTTTTAGGATTACAACAAATTTGTCCCATAATAATTATTTGCTACAAATTATAAATTTATTATTAATTTTTAGAAATCTAACAAACAATTTTGTTTTATGGAAAATATAATAATGAAATTTTCAGCTTTCATATTTTAAAAACTAATCAATTCTTCATTTTAGTTTTTTTATTTTAAATAATATTGAGAGCTGATTTTTTAATTTTAAGAAATTTTTTTTAAATTTCAATTTTTTTTCAAATAGATTAAAATTAGTTTTATGAAATTATTTAATTAATTATTTTTTATTCTAAAAAGTCCTAAATAAATCACATATTGATTAATTGATATTTGTTTCACTATAAATTTATGCTATTTTAATATTTAATTGTGAATTAAAGATAGATTATAAACCTTATTAGTGTTTTCGTCAATCTCAATATTTTATTAATTAAAAAGAATTCATATTTTATAGTTTTTGTTCATATGAAGCAATAATTTTGGCGAAATCAGATTTCAAACTTGCACCACCAACCAAGAAACCGTCAATATCTTTTTCTTTGATAAGAGTATTACAATTTCCTTCTGTTACTGAACCTCCATATATAATTCTGATTTTGGATGCGACTTCTTCATTAACATTTTCTTTAACCCAATTTCTTAATTGTTGATGAACTTCTTGAGCCATTTCTGGAGTTGCAGTTTTTCCTGTTCCAATTGCCCAAACTGGCTCATAAGCAATTACAACTTTATCCCAATTGCTTCCTACACTATCTACAATTGTTTTCATTTGATTAACACAGACTTCAAGAGTTTTACCTTCATTTCTTTCTTCTAATTTTTCACCGATGCAAGCAATAATATTTAAACCATTTAATAAAGCAATTTTTATTTTTTTTCCAATTACATCTTCATTATCTCCAAAAAATTGCCTTCTTTCAGAATGGCCAATTAAAGTCCAATGGATATTGAAATCTTTCAATTGCTTAGCACTGATTTCTCCAGTGAAAGCCCCATTATCATTCATGCTGACATTTTGAGCAGAGACCAAAATATTTGAACCGTTTAATTCATTTAAAGCAGATTCAAGATGAATAAAAGTAGGGCATACCACAACATCACATTTGGAAGAATCAAAGTTAAGGGATTTTAAATAAGATGAGTGATCTTTTACAAATTTTCTATCACCATTGGATTTCCAGTTTCCTCCAATAAAAATTTTTCTCCCACTTGTTTCCATTTTAATTTAATAATTTTTTTGTAGATTATTGTTTTTGTAATCCGAAATACAAATAATTAAAATAATCCATTACTTAGTCATGTTAAAAAATCCTCTTTCCGAAAGAGAAAATATGAATTATTTAGTTAGATAAAAACTTTTTCACTAAAATACTATTATTATAATTCATAATTTCAATATTTTATTTTAATAAATTTCAATAAATTCTGTTTCTTTAAATTTTAAGAATTCAAAAAATCTTTATGGATAAAGAATTAATCAAAGTCTGAGCAATTTTTAATAAGAATCTAAAAACAAATCTTTTCAAATTTAAATTTTTAAAAGCATTCAAATTAACATATTTTATATCATTCTCTTTGAGTCTTTCTAGAAACTTTTTATCTAAATTCAAATTTAAATTTATTAATTAAAAAATTTTTTCACCAAAAATAATGAAATAAATTATATATATTAATTATTTAAAAAATTATTAATATATAAAAAGGAAACACTCTAATGGCCGAAAAATACGAGAAACAAGTTTATTTAGCCATGCTTGCTGAACAATGCAACAGATTTGAAGATATGATGAATTTCCTTGATGATATGGTCCGCAACAAAACTGAACCCTTATCTTCTGACGAAAGAAATCTATTGTCAATTGCTTACAAAAATACAATTACCTTAAGAAGAACCGCTATAAGAACTTTATCTGCATATGAAGCTAAAGAAAGAAAGAAGGACGATTCCGCTTATCTCGCATATATTGTTGAATATAAAAAAAAAGTCGAAGATGAATTAGAAAAATTGTGCGAAAAAATTATTAAATCTATTGACCAATATTTGCTTCCCAAATCATCTGATGCAGAATCAAGTGTTTTCTATCATAAAATGAAAGCTGATTACTTCAGATATATTGCTGAAAATATTGAAGAAGCAAGAAAGAAAACTTATGCTGACCATTCTCTTAACTCTTATAATGAAGCCATGAAAAATGCTGAAAACTTAGAAGTTATCAATCCTATTAGATTAGGACTTGCTTTAAATTTTTCAGTCTTTTACTATGAAGTTATTGGTGATAGAGATAGAGCTTGCAATATTGCTAAAGAAACTCTTACCAACGCAAATAGTCAATTACAAAAATTCGATGAAAACGATGACGAAGAACATAAAGATGCTATTTCCATTGCAAATCTTTTACAAGAAAATCTCTCCATGTGGACTTGTGAAGCTGAAGGTCAATAAATCTTTAATTATTTAGAAAAATTAATTATGAATTATATGATGATTAAAATTAGTTTAATCTAATTTTAAATTGTTATGAATATTTATTTAAATCATATACCATATAAAAATGAATTTAACAGTTATAAAATAATTTAAAATTTATTATTTAAATAATTTGAAAAATTTTAATTAAAATGTTTTTAAAAAAGAATTATAAAAGAAGTTTAGCTAATATAGTAAAATTTTTTAATTTTTTTCAGTTATTTATTTATTCAAAGATAAATACATAATTTTTGTGATGATAATTATGATTAAAGGAAAATCGACTTTTAAAATAATTTGAAGTAATTTAAA